>VFQT010001419.1_pt1 | contig 28965 bp, 25 predicted proteins | sample 3512381 | NCBI WGS metagenome assembly VFQT01 (sample SAMN10412376, study PRJNA504923) | tailings metagenome | isolation source: Relicate 2 Philex TSF3 active mining site | place: Philippines: Tuba, Benguet | collected 2017-08-29
AAAAGCAAAACAACAACTTGGCTATCAATCATCAGATAAACTGCTTTTGTTCTTCGGATTTATCAGAAAATACAAAGGAGTAGATCTATTGCTAGAAGCACTTGCAGTTCCAGAAGTCAAAGCCTTGCAGCTTAAGCTCATCGTTGCAGGCGAATGCTATGAAGATGATTCTTTCTACATTGATTTGGTAAATAAATTAGGAATCAAAGATCAAGTTGTGTTTCTTAACAAGTTTATACCCGATCAAGAAGTCGCCTTACTGATGAGTGCTGCAGATGTATTGGTTCAACCCTACCGACATGCTACTCAAAGTGGTGTAACTCCGTTGGCGATGCATTTTGATTTGCCCATGATTGTAACCCATGCAGGCGGACTGAAAGAGATGGTCGTGGATAAAGAGACTGGCTTGGTGGTTGATATAAATTCTTCGTCAATTGCCTCAGGAATAGTGGAATATTTCTCAAGAGGGAAAGCTTCATTTATTGATGCTTTGAGCAATGAGAAGGCTAAGTTTTCATGGTCGTCTATGGTAAAAGGTTTAGTTAATTTTTTTGATCGACTTCATCAAGTCAAATAATTACTCAATTTTGACAAAGCATGTTAAAATCAAAAACACATATTGTCTTTTTTCTCTTGTTGTGCTTTTCTAGTTCAATTAACGCACAAATAAAATTTGAAAGAAATACTTTGTCTTATCTAAAACAGAAAGAGGACAGTTTATCTAAATTAGGTAGACAGATTGTAGCAGATGAAGAGGTAGCTGTAAGGTTCAGATCAGATAGTCAGTTTACCCGCATTCTTGTCCGTGCACTAAGAGTTCCTCATTCTTTTCATTTCCCATTTGATTCTTTGGTTACCATTTCAAGATTATATGCGCCAGATAGTGCATTCAGGATCTTTACTTGGCAAGTAAGCAAAGATGAAGATGTGCACAGAAGACATGGTGCTATTCAAATGAAAACTGCTGATGGTTCTTTAAAATTATTCCCTTTAATTGACCGAAGTATCATCATAAAAAACCAGGAAGATACAATCACCAATCATGAGTGGTGGATTGGTGCCATTTATTACAAAATTGTATTGAAGAAACATAATAACAAAACCTATTATACACTATTAGGATACGATGAAAATTCAATTCGAAGTACTAAAAAAAGAATTGAAGTAATGAGTTTCGATGCGAAAGGAAATCCAGTGTTTGGGGGACAATTTTTTGCTTTTGATCAGGATACTTTAAAAAAGCCTTCACAATCAAGATTTAGTATAGAATATAAAAAAAATGGCAATGCCCGTATCATTTATGATGATGAGTTAGATATGCTAATCTATGATCATTTGATTTCAGAAAGTAATGAACCTGCGAAGAAGTATACTTATATACCCGATGGTGATTATGAAGGATTCAAGTGGGTGAATGGCAAATGGCAACACATTGAAAAAGTCTTCAACCAAAAATTGGAAGACGGCCAGGCGCCAGTCGTAAAGCCCGTTACCGAGAAAAAACTACCTGTAAAGAAAGGAGGTTAATCGTCGAGTTTCAATACGGCGAGAAATGCTTCCTGAGGAACTTCTACGTTACCTATCTGACGCATTCTCTTCTTACCTTCTTTTTGTTTTTCCAAGAGTTTACGCTTACGACTGATATCACCGCCATAACATTTGGCGGTTACGTCTTTTCTCATTGCAGAAATATTTTCTCTTGCTACAACTTTAGCGCCAATGGCAGCTTGTATCGCAATCTGGAATTGCTGACGTGGTAAAAGTTCTTTCAGCTTCTCACAGAGTTTTCTTCCAAAATCCTGAGCACGACTTCTGTGGATTAATGCTGAAAGCGCATCTACTTTATCACCGTTCAAGAGAATATCCATTTTAACGATATCGCTTTCACGATAACCAATTGGATGATAATCAAATGAAGCATATCCTCTGGTCTGACTCTTTAATTTATCATAGAAATCAAATACAATTTCCGTTAATGGCATTTCAAAAATCAATTCTACCCTGCTTTGTGTGAGGTAGCTTTGGTTGATCAACATGCCACGTTTACCCAAACAAAGGGTCATGATGTTTCCAATATAATCAGGCTTGGTAATGATTTGCGCTTTGATAAATGGTTCCTCAATCCTGTCCATTTGCGTTGGATCAGGCATTTCACTGGGGTTATTTACCCTAATTTCTTTTCCTCTTGTATCGTAAGCGATGAAGCTTACGTTAGGAACTGTCGTGATAACAGTCTGGTTAAATTCACGTTCTAAACGCTCCTGGATAATCTCCATGTGCAGGAGTCCCAAGAATCCGCATCGAAAACCAAAACCAAGCGCTTGAGAGGTTTCCAATTCGAAAGTAAGCGAGGCGTCATTCAATTGCAGTTTATCCATGCAATCGCGTAGCTCTTCAAAATCTTCAGTCACCACCGGGAAGATACCTGCAAATACCATGGGCTTCACATCTTCGAAACCTTTGATGGCTTCTGCTGGATTAACAGCATTGATGATGGTATCACCCACCTTTACTTCTTTGGCATTTTTTATACCTGTAATCAGATAACCTACGTCCCCACACTGTACAGATTTTTGCTCCTGCATGGTGAGTTTCAGAATGCCAACTTCATCTGCACCATATTCTAAATCTGTCGATACAAATTTGATTTTATCTCCTTTGTTGATACTACCATTCATGATGCGGTAGTACACAATAATTCCTCTGAATGAATTAAATACACTGTCGAAAACCAATGCTTGTAAAGGCGCATTGGGGTCACCTTTTGGAGATGGAATACGGTTAACAATAGCATCCAGAATAGCTTCGATACCAATACCTGTTCTACCACTGGCCAAAAGAATTTCTTCCGGCTTGCATCCAATCAAATCAATAATCTGGTCTTTGACTTCTTCAATCATAGCGCCATCCATGTCAATTTTGTTGATGACCGGAATGATTTCAAGGTTATTTTCAACAGCTAGATAAAGATTAGAAATTGTCTGTGCTTGAATTCCTTGAGTAGCGTCGACAAGCAACAAGGCTCCTTCGCAGGCTGCAAGAGCCCTACTTACTTCATAGCTAAAATCAACGTGACCTGGAGTATCGATGAGGTTCAAGGTGTATTGCTGTCCATCTGTATGCTTGTAATTGATCTGGATAGCATGACTTTTGATGGTAATCCCTTTCTCTCTCTCCAAATCCATGTCGTCCAATACCTGATCCATCATATCACGGTCGCTAATGGTATTGGTCGATTGGAGTAAACGATCTGCTAAGGTCGATTTTCCATGGTCGATATGCGCAATGATGCAAAAATTTCTGATCTGTTTCATCAACTATATTGAGAAAAATACTTTTATAAATAGGGTCTTTAACGCGGTGCAAAGTTAATCATTTTAATTCTCCTTAAATCTTGTATTTTCGTTGAGTAGAAACCTAAAAAATGAAGGATTTATTTGAACAGGCGGTTAAGGACGTTGAATTGTTAAGAGAAAGACCTAGTAACGAAACTTTATTGCAGTTGTATTCTTTATACAAGCAAGCTACAGAGGGTGATAATCAAAAAGATCCACCTGAAAATCCATTTGACTTTGTGGGTAAAGCCAAATACGAAGCATGGGCATCCCTCAAAGGTAAAACCCCTGAGGAAGCCATGCAAGCCTATATTGAATTGGTTGAAAAGCTAAAATCCTAGCCTTTTAGTGCGTGAATGATTTGAATAAACTCATCAGCAAGTAAAGAAGCGCCACCAACAAGTCCCCCATCAACATCAGGTTGTGAGAAGAGCTCCACCGCATTTGCGCCTTTAACACTTCCTCCGTAAAGGATAGATATATTATTGGCTACGACCGTACCATATTTAGTAGCCAATACAGCTCTTAAATGTGCGTGCATTTCCTGGGCTTGAGCAGAAGACGCTGTTTTACCAGTCCCGATAGCCCAAATAGGCTCATACGCAATAACCACTTTTTGTATAGCAGTTTCATCCAAATGGAAAAGCGACTCCTCTAATTGAACTGCTACAAATTGGTTTTGGGTTTCAGCTTCACGGATGTTTAGCAGTTCACCACAGCAAAAAATCGGCGTAATATTTTTAGACAGGCATAGATTTACTTTCTCAGCCAGTACAGCATTGGATTCAGCAAAATATTCTCTGCGTTCAGAGTGACCAACAATACAGTAATTGATATTGATGGAATCTAGCATATCGACAGAGACTTCTCCAGTATAGGCACCTGAAGTTTTATGGTGACAATTTTGAGCAGAGAGTGAAATGTTGGTCTTGTCTGCTACTAAAGATTGCAGTGGAACCAAATACGGAAATGGAACAGCAAATACAACTTCCTGATTGGGTTGTACTGAATTGACACCAGCAAGAATTGCTGTTAAAAGTGTTTGCCCTTCATCCAATCTTTTGTTCATTTTCCAGTTGGCTGCTGCGATTTGTTTTCTCATTGTTTAAATTGATTATAGAGGTTGATAATTGTAGATTTTTCTTGTTCAGAGGTAGATTGTCCTTTCATGGACATCCATTTTTCTAATTCAGTCATCAATTTTTCCAACTCATAACGTTGTTGTCCTTCCTGGCTCCAGGCAAAAGGTGCTATGTATTTTGGGGTCAAAGATGATCTATTAAAAACATTGGCAAATGATCCAAAAACGGAACCACTGTTAATGGTGGTATTTACAGCAGTCCGCACAAAATCTCCCATAAAAACGCCAGCCTTTTCAATGGCCAATCGATACGCATTGGCATGCATATCCCATATTTTAATTTTCCCTGCAGTGTTTTTAAGATTTGAACAGGTTGTGCCAGCACCCAAATTACACCACTCCCCTATATAACTATCTCCAATATAGCCATGGTGAGCTTTGTTGGTATTGGCATGAAAAATACTGTTTTTGATTTCTCCTCCTACTACACAGTTGTGGCCAATGTTACTTCCTTCGTAAAGCATGGCTCCCATTTTCACAACTGCTTTTTTACCAATGTACATAGGACCTCTTAACATAGCACCTGCCATGATTTGTGCCTGTTCATCTATTAACACTGGACCATTTTCGGTATTGATAAAACAGTGATCAAGTTTTGCAGTAGGATGTATATATATGGGATTGTTACCTATTAATTTAACTGTATCAGGTATTTCAGATAAATAGTTTTTTGCATTAATCAGTGAAAGATCATTCAATAAAACTTGAATATTGGTTGTCGTTAATTCCCAAATTCTATTGATAAAAATGCAATTTTTTATTTCAGCATCAGGATTACTGAAAAACGATTCAAATGATAATTGTGGGCTTGGTATACAATTTGCAGCAATTGAAATTTGGGCATCTTCTTTATTGGTGATATGCAATTCGATGTGCTGCTTGCTAGCCAATGTTTTCCAACGCTCTATGATAGAAAATAATCCTATCCTTAATTCAGAAAAATTTCTGTTAAGCGTAAGCGGGTAAAAATCCTGCTTGAGATGTGCTTCTTCGAGGTGTAAAAAATAGCTTTTCAAGTTGTTCAAAGCTACGATTAGAATAGGAAAAGAAAAACCCTCCGTTTGGAGGGTTTTGAATTACTTCTTTGCGTATTTCTTTTTGAACTTGTCGATTCTTCCTGCTGTATCCACCAATACATTTTGACCTGTAAAGAATGGGTGTGAGGTGTTAGAAATCTCAAGTTTTACAACTGGGTATTCATTTCCATCTTCCCATTTGATAGTCTCTTTTGAAAGAGCGCTTGAACGGGTAAGGAAAGTTGTACCGTTTGACATGTCTTTGAAAACTACGAATCTGTAATCTTCTGGATGGATACCTTGTTTCATTTTATTGATTTTTAGGCTGCATGGATTTGGCCATGGCATTTTAATAAGGCTGCGAAGTTAGGGATTTATCCCCTATTTTTCAACTTTTTAAGGATTTAGCTCCTCATGTTCTCAAATTGGAGGGGAAGATCCAATTCTGCTGTTCTGCAAAGCTGTATAACTTCCTGTAAATCATCAATTTTTTTACCGGTTACCCTGATGATGTCATCCATAATTTGAGTTTGAACCTTGAGACCTTTTTCCTTGATCAATTTGGTGATTTTTTTGGCATCTTCCTGCTTGAGTCCGTTTTTTACAATCACTTCTTGCTTAATTGTCTTGCCACTGGGATAAGAAGATTTTGAGGTATCAAAAGCATGAGGAGAGATTCCTTGTTTGTTGGCGCGGTTGATCAGCACTTCCAGGAGTTGCTTCATCTTCATGTCATCTGAAGTCTCCAATTGGATTTTCATTTCCTTTTTATTCAAATCGATATTAACGACTGAATCTTTGAAATCGAACCTGTTTGTGATCTCTTTTCTGGTAACATTTATTGCATTGTCTAATGCTTGTCCGTCTACCTTGCTTAGAATATCAAAAGAAGCCATACTTGTTATTTTTGAATGGATAATTTATGGCGTTTGTTAGCATCCATCCAAAACCAGATACCAATAATCATCAACAAACTTGAAATTAATTCTGCTTGTGTAGGGTGGAAACCAAAAATATCATAAGTCGTGTTGACCCTGATTTTCTCAATCATGAATCGTTCAAAACCATTTAAGAGTAAGAATATACCAAATAATGCACCCGGGGCTTTAATTTTCTTTCTCAAGTACCATAATACAAGAAACAAAATGGTACAGGCAAGAATTTCATATAAAGGTGTTGGGAACACTGGAGGTGTTAACTGATAACAATAAGCGCCTTCGCAATTTTTGATTTTGTTGCCGACTTCATTTACGTTATGGGGATAATTATAGGCCCAGAACCAATTGGGTAAAAAAGAAGGGCCTTTGAAAGCAATATGTGGAATGCTATCCATATGGCCATATTCATTGACCAATACACTAGTGAATTCCTGATTGTCCATTAGTGTTTGGTGGAATTCCCAATCCGCTGCCTCGACTATTTTATTTTGGTCATTGACTTTGTAGGCGCTGTTGAATACACCCCAATCGCCATCACCTGAAACATGACAACCTAGTCGGCCAATGGCATAGGCAATCATCAAGGCAGGAGCTGCTGAATCAATCAAATGTCTTATTCCAATTTTTTTGCCACGCGCAAAAAGAATAATGGTAACTGAAGCAACAATTAAACCACCATAAAAAGTGAGTCCACTTGGTGACAATAAATTGCCAATAGGATCCTGGATAAACCTATCCCAGTTCTCCAGGTTGTCAAATACCTTGGCCCCTAAAAAACCTGCAATAGCTGCATATACAGTAATATCACCTACCCTTTCATGAGGCCAGATTTTTATTTTCCTTTCTTCAGGTTTAGAAAGTGCCTGCTTTTTTTTCTCGAAATATTTTAATCCTGAGAATAGTCCGCCTAACAATAATCCTCCTAAAATTGAACCCTGACTGGAAAAAATATATTCTTGGGGATTAACCTGGCTATCATTAAAAAAAACACCAAGGATTTTATACCCTACTAAAAAACCAAAACCAAAATTGGCCAAAAGTTCTGTTGCGCTAGCTGGTTTGCCAACGATCAGCTTTTCTTCAAAGGGAAATAATAACCCCTCCAATTCTTTTCGCTTTAATTCATTTCTTAGGAACATGGCCGCAACAACAAAGGCTATGGCGACTAAAAACCCAAAAGAATTGATATAAAGTGTGAAACCCGGAGGGGTTATACCAAATACATCTTTTAGAAAAAAGTAGAGATTTGGATACATAAATTTTAGTTACAGTATTCTTCGTAAGCTGCCATTAAATTTTGAGCAATCATTTGGGCTGGTCTGCCTTCAATTTGATGACGCTCAATCATGTGAACTAACTTACCATCTTTGAATAATGCAACTGCAGGAGATGATGGAGGATAAGGCAATAAATGCTCTCTCAATTTCCTTACTGCATCAATATCAAAACCAGCAAAAGTAGTAGTAAGAAAATCTGGTTTTTTTGCTGAATTGTGTACAGACATCAATACACCGGGTCTTGCGCTACCTGCTGAACATCCGCAAACTGAATTTACTACTACTAATGTTGTTCCAGACTTTGCCAATTGTGCATCTACCTGTTCAGGTGTGAGCAATTCTTCAAAGCCATTTTCTGTCAATTCTTCCTTCATTGGAATTACTATCTGTGCTGGATACATATGTTAAAGATTTTAAGCAAAGTTACGTAATTGATCGTTTTGAGTTAATTTAGCACAAACAAAGTTTGCATTGAGAGTCCTACTTTTTGTTTTATCGTTCCTCCTTTCCAATATCGCACTTAGCCAGGAGGCCCAACAGGATACTACTATCATTGTGTCTGACACAATTCCGGCCACAATACCTGATTTAAATGCGGCGGATTCAATTCTACGAATTACTAACCTTAATCCTTTCTTCACTATCCAGGTTGACTCTGTTTTTGTATATGACCTTGAAATCAATAAACCTCCACAGCATTATTTCTGGTTCTTGAAAAATGCGCCAATTGGACTGAAGATTGATAAAAACACTGGAATCCTTTATTTCAAAGCGGATAAGAGTTATTTCAAGAGTGGTAAATTAAAGTATGATATCCCTTATAAAGTGGAAGTGGGTATACAAAACCTTAGAGACGCCAAAGAAAGGGCAGAATCAAGTTTTACCCTTCTTTTCTACAATACTGAAGTGGTTGTATCTAAGTTGAAGCCTACTATTGGAAGTACAATACAATTGGAAGAAGGTGATTCACTTCAGTTCAGGGTGCAATGCGAAGAAGGTAGTTTCCCCATTGAGCAGATCACTATTAATTCAAATTATCCAATAAGTGATTTCAAGGCAGTAAATAAATGTGATGATGAATTCAAATGGATGGTTCCTTATGATTTCATCCGAGATAATGATACAAGTCGACAAAAAATTCTGATTTTACAATTTATTGGAACGGACAAATTTAGAAATGCTGATACAGCTACTATAAAGATCTTTATTAAAACTGGTGTAAACTATCCTCAAAAAAATCTTGAGCACCAGCAAGTGATGAATGAGATAAGAAAGTATGTAACCAACCTTAAGCTCACTTTCTATATGGTGAGCAAAAACATAAAAGCCAATAAAAATACAAGAACAACTTTAGACATTACTGGTTCATCTACCGCAATGTTAGGTACCATTATATCGACCTCTGGAACATCTGGTTCATCACAAAGTTTAGGTAAGATTTTACCTTCAGTAGGTTTAACATTAGTACCGGTTAAGGAAGCAGTTTCTCCAAACAAAGTACAAGAACAAAATACAGCTTCACAAATACGTGGTACAATCAAACGACTGGATTACATGATGACTGAAAACATGTTAGTAGGTGATCGTGATCCTGAAATATTGGCTAAAACCAAAAAATTGCGTGAAGAATTGAAACAATCTCAGTTGCAGTTAGTCGATTTACCGCTTGTTGAATTTGATCCACGCTATTCTCAGCAAGATGCAGAAGCTTACTTCAATAATCCTAAAGTAAGCAAGAAGTATAAATTGAAAGTGCAGTAATTATTTGCAGTTTTCTTTCCTCCTGGTATCAATAATGTAATTGATTTTCCATTCCCCATTTTCTCTAAACAAGGTAAATGAGTTAACTCCGCAGTGACTAAACTTTTGCTGGTAATAAAACTCATAAGGCGTCCATGCAGTCGCCAAATCTCCATCCACTTTAATGCCATCAAATTTGATGCGTTCATCTGCTGTGCCCTTTGTTTGTTTGCCTACAAAAGAAGAAAATGATTCAACACTTCCATTTTGAACTACTGGCTTACCAGATTTATCAAATGCGATTGTCTGCATGATGGCTTTTTCAGTAAAGCATGAGCGAATGGCTGCAGAATCACCGTTATACATGGCTGTAAATAATTGCTGAATTCTTTCCGTCACTTTTTGTTCATCTGTTTGTGCAAAGCAACTGTGAGAAACTGCAAGTGCAGCAAATAAAAAATATTTCTTCATCTGTTAAATATAACCAAGGATTTTGAGCATACTCTGTGCTGATTGCTCCTTTGCATATACCCAATCATGCAGTTTACCATTCTTGTCGTAACCGATGATAATGTGTTTAGGTGATGGTATCATGCAGTGTTTGATACCGCCATAACCACTAATCTGGTCTTGATAGGCGCCTGTATGAAAGAAACCAAGATACAAAGGCTCTTTATTATCACCATTGGTTTTAGGAAGAAATACTTCATTTACATGTTCCTCTGAGTCATAATAATCATGACTGTCACAAGTTAATCCACCCAATACTACCCTTTGGTATTCATTGTCCCACTTGTTAATGGGAAGTAATAAGAACTTTTCACCAATGCCCCAAGTGTCAGGTAAAGTTGTAATAAATGAAGAGTCGATCATGTACCATATTTCCCTGTCATTCTGCACTTTTTCAGCTAGAACGGAATAGATGTGAGCCATACTCTCACCCACAGTAAAACTGCCAAACTCAGTAAAAATATTCGGCATCGGCACTTTAGCTTTTTTACATGCTTTCTTAATCGTACCAACAATTTCATTGATCATGAACGCATAATTGTATTCAAAACCAAGTGAATGTTTAATGGGGAAGCCACCTCCAATATTGATGGAATCCAATTCTGGACAAATCTTTTTTAACTGGCAGTATAGATTGATGACTTTATTCAATTCACTCCAATAATAAATATCATCCTTGATTCCTTTGTTAAGGAAAATATGAAGCATTTTTAATTGGAATTTTTCTTCATATCCTTCAATTTGATCAACATAAAATTCAAGGATATCTTTTGCACGAATACCTAACCTGGAAGTATAGAATGGGAAATTAGGTTCTTCTTCTGCAGCAACCCTTATGCCCAACTTAAATGGTTCTTTTACTGCTCGTTTATACCTTTCTAGCTCTTCTTTATTGTCAAGTATGGGGATAACATTTTTAAATCCAGTATTGATCAGACGTGCAATTCTTGAAGTATAAGCTTTCTGTTTGAATCCATTACAAATGATATAAGTATCCTTTGTGATTTTCCTTCTTTTATAAAGGTTGTTGATGATTTCAATATCATAAGCAAAAGAAGTTTCCAAATGGATATCATGTTGTAAAGCTTCTTCAACTACGAAAGAAAAATGAGAGCTTTTAGTACAATAGCAATAATGGTATTTACCCTCGTACTTGTGTTTTTTAAAAGCTTGTTGGAATAAAAACTTTGCTTTATTTATTTGTGAACCAATCTTTGGTAAATAAGTCAATTTTAAAGGCGTACCATATTTTTCAATGATTGCTTTTAAATCAAGCCCATTAAAAAATAGATTACCGTCTTTTGTTTCGAATCCTTCCTGAGGAAAATAAAAGGTTTGTTTAACAAGGTCGGTGTACGTATTGCTCATGTTACCTTTCACTATTATTAAATTATGTTGATTACAAAATTAATATTTAAAGGAGCATAAATAAAAAGCCGGATGTACTAAAAAACATCCGGCCATTGAAATATTTCAACTCCAACTTATTTAACAGTGTTTACCAACTCTTTGAATGAAGCTGGGTTGTTCATCGCCATATCAGCTAGAACTTTACGATCGAGTTCGATACCTTTTACTTTGAGTTTGTTGATGAACTCAGAGTAAGTAAGTCCCTCTTCTCTTACAGCAGCGTTGATACGAACAATCCACAAGCTGCGGTAGTCTCTTTTCTTTAATTTACGACCAACATAGCTATAGGTAAGACCTTTTTCAAGGACGTTTTTGGCAACTGTATATACATTTTTCCTTTTTCCGTAGAAGCCTTTGGCTTGCTTTAGTATTCTTTTTCTGCGTGCTCTTGAAGCAACAGCATTTTTTGAACGTGGCATATCTTAATTAGTTTAAATGATGAATTGAAGTCACTATTTGAGACGTAATAATCTCATTACGAAATCTAGGTTAGAGTGTCCAACCTGACCAGTAACACGGAGCGCACGTTTACGTTTAGTAGACTTTTTTGTAAGCAAGTGGCCTCTTGTCGGCTTTCTGAAGGTGATTTTTCCTGTTCCAGTAACCTTGAAAGTTTTTTTGGCCCTGGAGTGGGTTTTCACTTTTGGCATAAAAAATCAAATTTTGAGTTACCCCTACTGGTGATTTCGAACAGACGAAATACTTATGGGACCATTTGGGAATAATTCAGCTTATTACGCTGAAGGAGTGCAAAATTAGTAAAAATGTGGATAAAAAGAGAAATTTTCCTCTTAAATTCAAATTATTTACTGCTTGTCCAGGTATTGTTTTCCCCGTTATAGTCTGGAAAAACCTTATCTGGGTCAATTACCACCTTTTTTAGCTCTTCCTGCACTGGAATTCTGGTTTTGATGGTACCTGTGCTTTGCCAAACCTCGACAGGCAATTTTAACCTACCCTTGGTTCCTGAAATGGTTTCATATTCAATAACGACTGGCATTGCTACCTTTTCAAGGTTATCTATTGTGACAATCGCACCATTCTTTGCATTATTATTTTGATATTCCACTTTTGAAATGGCTTGATCCAAACGCCAATTTTCAAGGAACATACCCTTCCAGAACCATCCTAAATCTTCTCCAACACTGCTCTCAATACTTCTGAAGAAATCCCATGGCGAGGGATGTTTATACGCCCAATCACGAATGTATTTCTTGAATGCCTCATCAAATAACTTCTCGCCTACTATTTGCTCTCTGAGTAAACCTAAAGCAAACCCTGGTTTGTAATAAAGAGAGAGTCCAATATTGAATTCCTTCATTCCATCAGGAGTTTTCATTATGGATTCAGATCTGTCGCTATACATTACTTTAGCCATGTCGTGCGCACTTGCAGCTGGCTGAGCGTATTCGCCATTGTTAAAATCTTTTGATGCGATATCATTAATGAAAGTATTGAAACCTTCATCCATCCATCCGTATTTTCTTTCATTGCTACCCACAATCATTGGAAACCAGGTATGTCCAAATTCATGATCGGTAACACCCCATAAACCAGCAGTTTTTGCATTTGCACCACAGAAAACTATCCCAGGATACTCCATCCCACCCACATTACTAGCAACATTAGTTGCAATAGGATACGGATATTCAAACCAGCGCTTTGAGTAATTTTCAATACTTGCTTTGGTGTATTCCGTACTTCTACCCCATGCATTTGTGCCATCAGAACTTGTAGGATAAACCGATTGGGCCAATGCTTTCTTACCACTTGGTAAGTTAATTTTCGCTGCATCCCAGATAAAAGAAGCCGATGATGCCCAAGCAAAATCTCTAGCATTGGTGATGTGGTACTTCCAGGTTAGCGTTGGTTTTGCAGGACGAGAAGAAGCTTGTTTTACTTCATCTCGGCTCCTTATCATAACTGTTGCATCAGATTGATGGGCTTGCTGATAGCGTTTTAGCTGTTCGGGGGTCATGACCTCTGCAGGATTCAATAAATCTCCAGAAGCGACTACAATATGGTTTGCTGGTGCAGTTATTGCAACATCAAAATTTCCATACTCTAAATAAAACTCACTGGCGCCAAGATATGGCAATGTGTTCCAACCTTGAATATCATCGAAGACACAAATTTTAGGATACCATTGTGCAATAGCATAAATATTGCCATCAGCATTTTTTAAAATACCCGTTCTATCAGCACCATATTCTGGAACAACGTATTCGTAATCGATTTTTACAACAACTTTATCTCCCCCAGGTTTTAAACTTTTTGGCAGATCAAGTCTCATTCTTGTTTCAACAATATCTGCTGTTACTTCCGTCTCAGTAGATTTTCCTGCAGATGTAGTAATTAATTTAACCGATTTGATGGTATAGCCACCCATGAAAGGATTGGCTGAATTACCATAACGGCTTCTTCCTCCTACTGGTAATTTGGCAAATCCCCTTGAACTTGGATTGAAAAGATTCTGTTCAAGACTAAACCATAGAAAGCCAAGTGTATGTGGACTATTATTGGTATAAGTCATGGTTACTGATCCACTTACCTGATTGTTCTTGTCGTTAAGCTCGGCTTTGATTGAATAGTCGGCTCGGTTTTGCCAATAACCTTGTCCAGGTTCACCGTTTCCTGTCCGGATGTGATTACCATACTGCTTATAAAACAATGGATTAAATAACTCATTAGGATCATATTTGGAAACTGGCTTCTCTTGTTCTTGTCCAATAGTAAAGGAATGAAAAACCATTAAAACTGATGCTAATAAAAATAATTTTAACCGCATAATTTATTGATTATAAATTTTATTATTGAAGTGATTGAAGTAATTGTTTAGATATATTTTTTAATTCTAATTCTTCTTTTGTTTTGGTTGGTAATTTCATCTGTGCTTGTAACAATTCAATTGCCTGATTTGGTTTGTTTGTCTTTTTAAGTAATAAAGCCAGCTCATAATTGTTGGCTATATAACCTGGGTTCAATTTACGAGCTTTTTGATGAAGTTCAATAGCAGCGTCGATTGATGCAGGAGGCAGACCACCAAATAGGACTTTCATTGCGGCTTTAACAGCTGGATTAAGACTGGCTACTTCTTGGTTCCATTTTGCTAACGCATAAATTGATTTAACGTGGTTAGGGTCTATTGCTAAAGCTTCATCGAGTAATTGTTTGATTGTTTTAGTGATTTGGGCTTTTTCTTTAACAGGACTAACCTCTACCAATTTACCAAGGTAGGTAGTTTGACTATAGAGATAATCTGCAGAAGTTGAATCTATTGATTTTGCTAAAAGGAGTAATTCCTTTGCCTTGTTCAGTTGTTCTCTTTTCTTATTTTCTTCTTTTAAATCAGTAAGTTCAAAACAATAAATTTCAACCAACCGCACAATGACACTTAATTGATTAGGTTGTTCTTTGATGGCCTGTTCATATTTAAGAACTGCTTGCGCAGTATTGTATTGACGTTCGAAAGCCTTTGCCTCCTCGACAAGTATATTTGATTGCGCTTTTACAATACTACCTAGACCCAATATGAACAAAATACTCAGGATACTTTTTTTCATAGGAAGGATTTGGTTAACCTAACACCGACTTTCCCCTTAAAACCAATTATGGGGGCATTTTGTTTTTCTAAGGTCATATCAATTGTAGTTATGTAAACCGACAATTGACGAATTGCTGATGCAATGCGTTCAAGTAATAATTCGAGTAGATCTTCCACTTGGTTAAATTCTTGTTTAACTACCTCAAATACCTTTGCATAATCCAGCGTATCCTCTATTGATTGTATCGAATGGTTAACAGTTAAATCAATGGTAATCTTCATAATGAATGTTGTACCCACTTTTTTCTCCAGTGGATGTACACCATGGTACCCAAACAAGATCAAATCCTCTAAAATAATCTGCATATTAATTACCGAAAAACAGGTAGGCTACAAAGATAGCTGTAATGATGCCAACTAAGTCGGCCAGCAACATACTAGGAATTGCATACCGGGTATTTTTTATACCCACTGATCCAAAATAGACGGCAATAACATAAAAAGTAGTATCACTACTTCCCTGAAATACAGCGGATAATCTTCCAGCAAAAGAATCAGCACCATAAGTATTCATGGTATCAATCATCATCGCTCTTGCTCCACTTCCACTGAGTGGTTTCATAAGCGCGGTTGGTAATGCAGCTACAAATTGTGTATCAATTCCCAACCAAGTGAAGATGGATTTCATACCAGAGATAAGCAATTCAAACGCTCCAGAACTTCTGAGCACACTTATGGCTACTAACATCGCGACTAAATACGGGATGATTTTAATGGCAATTTCAAAACCGCCTTTTGCACCTTCAACAAAGGATTCAAATACATTGACTTTCTTATAGATTCCACCAGAAAGAAAAACCAAGAATATCAATAAAATCAAGCCATTGCTTAGTGCAGTTGAAAAGATTTCAATTTCTACTTGATTGAGGAATATTTTAAGGTAAGCAATAAGCAGACCAATGATAGTTGAAATGCCTAAAATCCAGCTGAGTACAACAGGTTGAAAAAGATTTATTTTCTGACGGATGGAAACAATAAATAAAGCTGCTATGGTAGCAGCAAATGTGGCAATCATGCAGGGTATGAAAATATCTGTTGGATTAGCAGCAGGAGGATTGACTGCAGATCTCATGGCAATGATGCTGATGGGGATGAGTGTCAATCCAGAAGCATGCAAAACCAGAAACATCAATTGGGCATTACTGGCTTTTTCTTTGTCAGGATTAATCGCTTGAAGGCTTTCCATGGCCTTTAAACCGAAGGGAGTAGCAGCATTATCCAGTCCTAGTAAGTTAGCAGAAAAGTTCATCATCATATGACCATATGCTGGATGTTTCTCTGGCAATTCCGGAAACAGTCGACTAAAAAACGGCGCAACAATTCTGGAAAGAAAACGAATAGCCCCTGCCCTTTCTCCAATGTTCATGAAGCCCAGAAAAAGGGTCATGATCCCAATGAGTTTAAAAGATATGTCAACACTATCTGATGCAGATTTAAAAATACCATCTGTCACGGCTTTCAATATCAATGGGTCACCTGTTAGCATCCATTTTACAAATGCTATTGCAAATGCAATAATGAAGAAGAAAAACCAGATATAATTCAGTGCCATGTAGTTGTTTTTAATTCAAAAGCGACAAATCGCAGCATATCGTTTCATTCATAGTATCTTTGCCACGCAAAAAAAATAATTATGGCATTACAAGCTGGAATTGTCGGGCTACCAAATGTAGGAAAATCAACCTTATTTAATGCATTAAGCAGTGCAAAAGCACAGGCTGCTAATTTTCCTTTCTGTACTATAGAACCCAACATTGGTGTTATTACAGTCCCTGATGAACGATTGGTTGCTTTAGAAAAAATAGTTAAACCACAAAAAGTGGTTCCTACTACTGTAGAAATCGTTGATATCGCAGGTTTAGTAAAAGGTGCCAGTAAAGGTGAAGGATTGGGTAATCAGTTCTTAGGGAATATCCGCAACACTGATGCTATTATACATGTATTGCGTTGTTTTGAAGATGATAATGTGATTCACGTTGACGGATCAGTTAACCCTATACGTGATAAAGAAGTAATTGATACTGAATTACAATTAAAAGATTTGGATAGTGTTGAGAAGAAAATGGCTCGTTTAGAAAAAATGGTCAAATCTGGTGATCGAGACGTTGTAAGAGGCATGGAAGTATTAAAGTCTTTAAAATCACATTTAGAGCAGGGTAAAAATGCAAGGGCATTTGAAATAAGTCCTGAGGAAAAAGAAAAGTTCATCTACGATATGTTTCTACTTACCATCAAACCCGTAATCTATGTTTGTAATGTAGATGAGAAAAGCGTTGTATCGGGTAATAAGCATACTGAAATCGTAAAGGAAGCCATCAAAAACGAACACGCTGAAATTTTATTAGTCAGTGCAGCCATTGAAAGTGACATAGCTGTTATGGAAAGTTATGAAGATCGTCAGATGTTCTTGGAAGACATGGGACTTACTGAAAGCGGTGTAGTACGATTAATTAAATCGACTTATAAATTATTGAACTTAGCTACCTATTTTACAGCTGGTGTTCAGGAAGTCAGGGCCTGGACTATAACGAAGGGAATGTTAGCTCCACAAGCAGCTGGAGTTATCCATACTGATTTTGAAAAAGGCTTTATCAGAGCAGAGGTTATTCGATATGATGACTTCATTTCATTAGGTTCTGAAAATGCATGTAAAGAAGCTGGTAAAATGGCAGTGCAAGGAAAAGATTATATTGTTCAGGATGGTGATATTATGCATTTCAGGTTTGCAGTTTAAATCAAGAATGATTGATATAAAAAAAGACCAACTACATAGTTGGTCTTTTTTATGTTTATACATTTAATGTATTACTGCGGAAGCAATACCTGATCAATTTTATGATATACCCCATTAATTGCATGCCTATCGATGGCAATAATACCTGCATAGGTAGGATTAGCAGCACCTTTCACGCCTCCGCCTGGAGCAGCATTGAAGGTCAATGTTGGAGCTCCTGGTAGTGAAGCTGACAATAAAGACGGAACAGGCGTTGGCGCAGTTGGTAAATTGGCAGCAAATGCCCTGGCTAGCAACAAGTGGTAAGCTACAATTCCTCTAACTGTAGAGGCTGGTAATAAAGCCAATGAAGAAGGACTTGCTGGTAATCCTAAGAATGTAAGCAAATTAATGAAGGCCTGATTGGTAGGTGCCATTACTGTGAAATTTGCTAAAGGATTCGCCAAAAAGTCTTGAAACCTAGAACCTGCAGGTACGCCAGCATCTGCCGCAAGTACAGCAGCTACCAAATATTGAAGTTCTGGATCCCTAGCCATAGTATCCAATAGTACTCTTGAAGGCGGATTCAGCATGGCGAACATTACATGAATGGTACCATTAGCTGCAGCTACGTCTGGAGTTACTACAGGAATATTATTTACCCATACATTTGAACCTCTTTTAGATGGGAAGTTGCTGAACCTTACCAAAGGATTGGTATTAGGTGATGGAAAAATAAAAGCTGTAGGCATCTGTACGTTAGGGAAAGTTGTTGGAATAGCTGAAGAAGTAATACTCCTACCAGGAATTACATGATATTGTACAATACTTGCGACAGTAGAAGCTGGTAAAGCACTTATCACACCTGCTGAAATTCCAGAACGAGTGAATGCATCATTATTAGGTGCAAAAACAGTGAAGACATTGTTTTTATCAGATACTGCTGACAATAAACCTGCTTTTGTTACTGCAGCTTTAAGTATTGAAAAATTTGGATCATTTAAGACTTCCCCTATAGTGCTTCCTGATCCTTGAGGATAGTTGATGGCTTCAGCTTCAGGAACATTTTTATTACAAGAAGTTCCAACCAAAACAACCAGAGTCAAAATTGGAATCCAGTTCTTGATTATGTTTAATTTATTTTTCATGTTCATTTTTTTTGTTTGTTATTGTGTCGAGTCGATTAGAAAATATTGTAACCGAAAGAAACATAATACAAACCACCGATTGATGGATTGGCCAAAGCAGTGATATAATATTGATTCAACATATTGTTTGCTCCAATACGAACCACTGAATTGATTTTTGGAAACTTATAGCTGATTTGTCCATCTAATACTCTGTATGAAGGAACTACACCATTAGCTAGGTCACTCTGATAATCAAATTCAGATTGGAAACGGTATACAAAGTTAAATCCAACACGTTTGCTTTTACCGATACCATTGTTACCAAATGAAACATTACCACGCAATTTTGGTGCATTGAAGTAAGTAATGAAACCTTGTTCTACATCACCCAATTTATCAGATGATAAGTTACCTGTTGCATAGAATCCACCATCGAATCTGTATTCAGCTGAAACACCCCAACCTGAAGTCTTAACTTGACTTGGATTGTTAATTGGGATAGAAAGAATTCTTCTCTTTGATGGAACCAAGATATCTGCAGGACTTGGTGCATTGGTGATAGATTGAGCAACAATAACCCTTGTAATGAAATCTTGATAGTTACCTAAGTAATAATATGCATCTACCAAAAGTCTTGATTTAAACAACAAACCTCTGTATCCAACTTCATAAGAAGTAACTGCTTCTGGTTTGAAATCTGTAAATTCCTGAACTTTCAACTGACCCTGACCAAGTGCAGCTACATTATAAACTGGGTTTCCAACAATGTTGTATCCCTCTTTCATAGAAGGTACACCACCAATCAAAATTGCACCACCTGCAGCCAAGTTGATGTACTGCTGTTGTGTTGATGGGAAACGATAAGCGGTTTGGTAAGAGAACCTTAAGTGGTTGTTCTTAGAAATACGAAGTGTTGCAGTTGCTCTAGGTGTAAAACGACCTTTGAAGTTTTCGTTTTTATCATAGCGACCAGAAACAGTGAATTTAACAAGATCATTTGCAAATCCTTTTGCCACTTGAACGTATCCACCAAATTCATTGATAGGAATTTTACCAGTTGAATCAGCGAACAAGGTACCTTCAGAATTTAACAAGAACTGTCTGAAATTACCACCAACCAATACTTCTGCCCAATCACCTGTAAGGTGAGTGAGGTTATATTGACCTTCAACTGCGTAAAGATTTGTTTTATCGACAAACAAACCACCGCCATCAGCAATTGATCTTGCTCTTACTGAATCATATAATTTTTGAAAACGCTGTGTTCCTGGCATTGGACGTCCAATATCAGCAACTGATCTCGCCATATTGTGTGCGTTGATAGAAGTCATTCCACTCAACATTCCATTTAAATATGCTTGTCCATACTCTGTATACCATTGTGGAGAGGCTTTCCAAGACTCGTTAAATAAACGGGTAGTTACAGTAGTATTATACGACTGTCCAGCATTTTCTTGAGTTGTATAAGCCCTTACTGCCCAGTTTTTGTGCTTGAATTCAAGCTTGTATTGACCCATTTTTAAATCCAACAATGAATAACGGTCACTACCCGTATATACTGTATTACCTGTTCCCCAGAAACCAGATAAAATTGCTTCAATAGAGTTAGTAATCTTATAGTTGAAAGAAGCACCCATTTTGAAGTTAACTGTATTAGGGTTAGTTACTTCTTTTTCGGAGTAACCTGTTCTTGAAACCGGATTTGGAGAACCAGTCAATGTTGAAATGTAAGGAGCAAGGAATGGAGCTTGGCCAGCAATTCCATTCAATACCAGATTTAAGTCGATGGTAGTCTCATCACCATAATAGTTCATACCATCATAGTTTGGATCTGTAGCACGTGTTCCTGGTACAATGCTTCCCAAGAAAGGACCAGATCTTGTTACATTTCTGTTATCAGCTGCTAACCAGTCTTTAGCCTGGATAACACCTGCAGTAATTTTATAAGCAAAACGGTCACTTACTTTTTTAGCATACCTAACATCCCAGTTATAATAGCCTGATGGGTCACGGTATTTGCCATCAGCATGCATCAAGCCATTTTTAATCTGAAAGGAAAGTCCTTGATATTTAAAAGGATCTTTACTGTTAATTAGTAAAGTACCATTCATACCACCGGGACCATACAAAGCAGAAGATGCACCTTGCAATAATTCCATGCTTTCTACATCTAGCTCACTTAAACCTACAATACTACCAACGGCAAAGTTTAAACCTGGTGCCTGGTTATCCATACCATCTACAATTTGTGTAAATCGTGTATTACCAGAGCCAGCGAAACCTCTTGTGGTAACTGTTTTGAAGGTTAAGCTCGAAGCAACCATATCAACACCTTTCAAGTTGGTGGCCATATCAAAATAGTCAGCAGCAGGAGCATTTCTCAGTGCTGTATTGTTGATACGCTCAATTGAAACGGGTGATTCTAAAATTTTTGTGGGTGTCCTTGTTGCAGAAACAACGACTTCTTCTCCTAAGGTAGAAGAAGGCGTTAAAGTAACTGTAGGTATTTCACCTGCAGATGCAACGCTAACTTCAGTAATTCCATAACCAATAGAGGAAAATAGAAGTGTGACTGGGAACTTTGTGGAAGAAGGGATGCTCAAACTAAAATTTCCTTTGTTGTCTGTAAAGGTGCCTGTAGTGCTTCCTTTCAGTGTTACAGAAACAGAACTCAACGTTTCCGCACCAGCCGCACTCTTTACATTACCTGATATGGTAACATTTTGTGCATTAACAATAGCCGGCAGCATCAACAAAAAGAGTGCTGCAAAGCGCGCTAATCTTTTCATAAGCAATTTTTTTGGTCAATTTGGATACAAAATAATCATTGTTGGTATCATAAAAAAATTTCAGGTCAAGATTCCAAGGATTGGGGGAATGATGAAAATTGGCAGAATGGCCTTGCCTTTTTAATTTAGCAGCATGAATACTTTCAATTTTCCGGGACAAACAGCGTTTTATAAAGGGAAAGTAAGGGATGTTTATACCATACATTATAAATACCTGGTAATGGTAGCCAGCAACCGTATCTCTGCTTTTGATGTGGTTTTACCCCGACCAATTCCATATAAAGGACAGGTTTTGAACCAGATAGCTGCCTATATGCTTGAAAAAACAAGTGAAATTTGTCCCAATTGGTTAATTGAATCTCCAGCACCAAATGTTTCAATTGGGCACCTTTGCGAACCCTTTAAAATCGAAATGGTCGTCAGGGGCAACCTTGTTGGACATGCTTGGAGAACCTACCAAAATGGTCGCCTTTTGTGTGGTGAACTCATGCCAGAAGGTCTCAAAGAAAATGATTTCTTCCCCACTCCCCTAATTACCCCTTCTACCAAGGCCGCAGCAGGTCATGACGAGGACATCAGTGCTGATGAAATTATTCGTCAAGGTTTAGCTACAAAAGAAGAATGGGATACATTGAAAAAATATACCCTGGCTTTATTTGAAAAAGGAAAAGATTTAGCAGCTAAACAGGGACTAATTTTAGCTGATACAAAATATGAATTTGGTAAATTAAATGGAGAGATTGTTTTGATGGATGAAATTCATACACCAGATTCATCAAGGTATTTTTATGCTGATGGGTTCGAAGAAAGACAAGAAAAAGGCGAACGTCAGTTACAACTGAGTAAAGAGTTTGTAAGAGAATGGCTGATTGCCAATGATTTCATGGGAAAAGAGGGACAAGTAGTTCCTGAAATGACAGATGAGTGGATATCCACTATTTCAAGTCGTTATATCCAATTATACGAGCAACTTATTGGTGAAACTTTTGTTCCAGAAAATCTATCTGAAGAAGAGACTTTCAACAAAACAATTGAAGCATTAAAATCAATAACTGATTAATCTAAGTTATGATTGGTTAAAGTTTCAATTCTTTGTTTTGATTTGTTGAAGATATTTCTGCCTTTGTCGATACCCTTTCTTTTTGACTTTTGTTCTTCTTCTGGTAGATGAATAAAGGATTGACAGTCTTTGCTGCAACATCCGTCGAGTTTTTCCTTACATGAATCACATTGAATAAATAATAAGTGGCAAGCACTATTAGCACAATTGACATGCACATCACAAGGTGAACCACAAATATGACAATTCGCAATGATATCATCTGTGATACGTTCACCAAGACGTTCATCAAAGACAAAATTTTTGCCAATGAATTCATTGCTTAAACCATTTTGATTTACTTGGTTGATGTAATTGATAATACCACCTTCTAAGTGAAAAACATTTTTATATCCCTTGTGCAACATCCATGCACTTGCTTTTTCACACCTGATTCCTCCCGTACAATACATGATGATGTTTCTATCTTTATCATCATTAAACATATTTGCAGCCATGGGTAATTGTTCCCTGAATGTATCACTGGGGATTTCAATTGCATTTTTAAATCTACCTACTTCATATTCATAATGGTTCCTCATATCAATAACCAAGGTATTGGGGTCTTTAACCATTGCATTGAATTGAACAGCGGTTACATATTTACCCTTATTTTCCATTGAAAAATTGGGATCATCAATACCATCAGCTACAATCTTGTTTCTAATTTTTATATCAAGAACATAAAATGAATGATTGTCCTCTTGTACTGCCTTATTGAGCCGTAGGCCATCCATAACGGGGTAACTATATATGAATGACTTTAAATCTTCGTAATGATCAACTGGACAATTTATTTGGGCATTTATTCCTTCGTTTGCAATATAAATTCTTCCAAAAACTCCAATACTGTTTAGTTTTCTATACCATTCATCCCTGAAAGACTTTGGATCTTCAATAAAAAAGTAACAGTAAAAAGATAATGTAACGCGGGGAGTAGTGTCGGCCATTGCTCTTTCTTTAAGCAATTTGCGCGATACCCTGTTGTGTAGAGTTGCCATGATGTGATTTTAATTTCCGTTTAAGAAACCTCAGTTGCAGGCTGAGCAAAATCTTTAACAAGACAAAAATACTATAAATAAATTAATCTAATAGTCGGTAAACAAAGTTGAAAAACCTCTGATACCTATTTTTAAGCCATTTTGAGGCATAACTGATTTGCCAAATCCCCAAACATAATCTACTCTGAACAATTTTAATATATTATCTACCCCAACGAATACTTCAGAATAGTTTTTATTTTTTAACCAAATGACATTGGTACCCGTAACAATTCTCAAATTGAGTTTTCTCACGATTGGAATTTTGTTAGTAAGCAACCCGTTTAGTCGGTATTCTCCATTGAACTGAAGAAATATATTTTCATTGTTTGAAAGTGCATAAAATGGTGCAACTTGAAAACTTTCTACGTAAGGAGTTGATTTTCTGGTAAGGTTACCAATGAAGTGATTGTAGTCTGGTATCTCTACTGATTTTGCATTAATAAAGCCGCCCGTTTCAACTCTGTACTTAAATTCACCGCCAAGTTTCAGATTGATATCTCCAGTTACAGAAAAACGCCATTTGTCAAAATTTACATCACTGCCTAAAACATTTTTAATTCCTTTTGAATATTGAAATGTAAAAGTGGGTGTGCGAGAGAAAGAAGAAACAATTCTGTCTGGTAATTCAATATATTTTGTACCGGGTCTAAAACTTATTTTAAAACCCATAACAAAAGCCTGATGAGGATTCATCGGCTGTAATGTAATTTCAGTTGGAAAGTTTGGTGTGAACTTATTAAAAACTCTTGAGTTACCCCAGGCATAGTTGGTATCTGTATTAACCAAAGGTATTCGGTCTTGATAATTGACAAAGGCTGTAAAATCAAAACCATCTCCCAATCCTTTTTGATAAGCTACTTGAAAAAAATTAGCCTGGTACAATTTCATATAATTGTTACCATTTAACAATGTGGCAAACGTATTCATGATCTGCGGAATGGGATTGGCATTATTGAACTGATACACCCTACTTCCAAATGCCCCAGAAATATTGTTTATATATTTTTTGCCAAAACGATAATTCGTTCTTAAAAAAGCATTGAAGTGTTTATTGGTAACACCATAACGAATTACGGGAGTAAAAGTGATTTGATTTCTTCCCGTTAATTCTTTTTGGATAGACCCTGAAAGTTGAAGTGCGATACCTTCCACGGTATTGTAACTGACAGATTTTAGAAGTGGATCATAACTATAATTTAATTTTTTATTGCGATTGATTAGTGTTTGCCCGTTTACAATTAAACCAAAAGCATTTAGTTTGTTCTGTATTCTATCCAAAGAATCTAAATAGGCAGGATCTTCTCTTCGTTTTTCTAATGAATCTTTTTTTCTAAAGTCAGCTACTTCTTCTGCTATCAATGGAATTGGACGAGCAGTATCCCAAAAAGCTTGCGTTTTTTTATTGGATAAAGAATCATATTTAAGTAAAATATTTCCAAACTCTTTTTTCTCATATTGGACATTCAATTTATACTTACTAAAAAGTGTTGTAAAATAACCTCCGGCGTCAAAGCCCAAGAATTTCACTTCAGGATAGATTGTCTGACTACCTACCATCCAAGTGTCAAAATTGACTTTTTCATATTGTTGCTCAATTTTGATTTTATCGGCAAACTCAAGTAATGATTGTTTATCTAGAGAAAGACTGACTGAATGGATGTTCCATGTATTTTCAATAATCTGAATATACCCTTTGAATAATGGTTCGAAATTCCTTTTGGGCGTAACAAGGATTTTGTTGACCATGACATTGTTTTCAAAAAAAGCGCCTAAATATTTATAATTATAAAAAGACAAGGCACCATCTGCAATTGGAGAAATAAAACCTCTTGGATTGAAAGACTTAGGTAATGACACTATATTCTCGTAGAAAGAAACTAAAAATGGAGTAGCTAATCCTAGTCCGTTGGTCTGACCACTTACCCTGGTAGATTTTACAACTACTTTTGTCTCGTTAAGCTGGTTTACATAGATATCAGATATAGATTCAGAGAGAAAAATAATTTTCTTTTTTGAAGTGTCTCCGTCTTCAAAATCAATTGTTTGTCCCAAAAGTGTATTTGGATAATCATTGGTCCTAATTAAACCTTTAATGTAGGCTTCACAGCTATATGCTCCAGCTTTTTTACCATTGAATATCCTTTCCTTGATCGCATTTCTTACAATAGCATAAGCAGGATCTTCTACTCCCGCTTTTATAATTACTTCTGTAAGACTTAATTCGTTTGGTTTTAAATGAAAATCAAGTGTATGTTCTTTTTCTCGAACATGTATTTCTTTTGTTATTGTTGCGTAACCTACATGCTGACAAGTCAATGTGTATTTACCCGGTTCAAGTTCTACTGAGTATAAACCATCAGCATTCGAAACAATTTTTTTATTGTTTTCTATAATTGTAATGGTTGAAAACGGTAAAGGCTGGTGTTTCTCATCCACTGTTTTTCCCTTTATGACTCCTGCATAAAGATGAAAATGCATAAACAATACAACCAGTGTATTGAAGAGATACTTCAAACTCAACTTTAGAGACATCAAGATTTTTTTACAACAATTGCCAGAGATCTACCTGTAATTGCTGAAATGCCTGCAACACATGCAGCAATTAATGCTGAAGCGCCAATAATTAAATTTTCGTTATTACTTTTTAAGACGAGTAGTCCTATTTTCTGTGCTAAGATATGTTCATTGGCATTGCTAATGTAATAAATAAGTATCCCTACAAAAAGAAAGACTCCTACAAAAGATGCAAGAAATGCCAGTAAACGATGTTGTGGTATAAAAAATCCAGTTAATAGTCCAGCTATTGCCACAGACCACCAGGGAAGAACGAATCCAAGTGCATAAGCAAGAACAGGACAAATAATAAGTGATACAATAAATTTCATCATGGGATAATTATTTTGCTGAAAATGTCATTTTCCATTTATATTTCTTTTGCTGTATATCATCTTGTTTCATCATGGTTAAATCAAAATATTCACCTTTTGCCCAAGTATCAATGAAGGAATCATAATATTTACTTCCTGGATTACCGCTTTGTCCACCCGGGTAGACGCCGACAGCTTTTATTGGAGTTTCCATTTCAATGATCATTTTCCAACTTGGACCATGATCATGAGTAGTTGCATTAACAATACCTGCTCCTCCCCCAATATCAAGTCCTTCTCTTGCAAACGGCATTGTATTTGTTCTTAATAAATGGTAGACTGTGGTATTTTTAAATGCACCCCAAGCCAATTTATTTTCTTTCTCCAGTTCAGTGAGTTTGTGTGTGGCTTTTTGTAAGGCTAATGTAACCTGATCTTTTAAAGTTTCTAATTTATCAGTAGAAATATCGTCAATAAAAATAAAGTTGGTGTCTTTGATAATCGATTCTAGTAAAACAAATTTTTCAGGTTTAATAACAGGGATTTTCTCTCTCAAAAGTTCATCATTAAAAATAACTGTACTTAATGAATCCCACCAGATTGAAAAACAGGTAGTCCCATTTTCTTTAATATCATTATAGAGGTTCCAGGAGGCTACCATATTAAGGTATCTAAAATTATCATCGGTGAGTTTAGCACTGTCTATATTTCTCAATAGAATAGGTATAGCCATTTCTGCAAAAACATTATAATTGTTGTTTTGTAATTTTTGCATATCAGCAATGGTAATATTATTTAATTCAGCAAGCTTTCGATTAATCGTAATTGGTCGGTAAACTTCATAACTACCTGGCATGAAGTAGGGATAAGAAACATCAGCTGCTCTTTGGTTAGCACTACTTAAATAACCTTCTGCAGGATTCAGACTGTGTGGATTTTCATCCTTAGGGATATATCCTTTCCACATATAACTACTGTCCGTCCCAGGCATAACGAACAAACCTTGATCTTGCCAGCGTAACGGAAAAGTACCTTGTTGCCATAATGCTATATCACCTGAAGTTGAGGCAAAAATCATGTTCTGACCTGGCACATTAAAAAAGGAAATAGCCTCGTAATAGTCGTTATAATTTTTTGCCCTATTGAGTAGCATCCACATTTTTAAGACATTGGAAGTGTCGTGTGCAACCCACCTCAATGCATAGGCTTTCTCATTTGAAAGAGCATGTTTAAAAGAATGATCATAGGTAACCGGACCAAAAGTGGTATAAGCTACAGTATCTAGGAAAGGTATAGAATCTTTAATTTTTATTGATTCTATACGCATGGAAGTATTTACCCATTCATTATTAAATAAATAGTTTTGCTTTGTCTTGTCCTTAAATTGAATTTCATAATAATCTTTAACATCTCTACCGGCATTGGTAAATCCAAAAGCTATACTATCGTTATAGCCAATAACAACACCAGGAATTCCTGGGAAAGAAACACCGTAAGCATTAAAAGAAGGCGTATTGATTTGTATTTCATACCAGATAGAAGGTAAAGTAAGACTTAGATGGGGGTCATTGGCTAAAATTGGTTTTCCACTTTTAGTCTTGCTACCAGCTACTACCCAGTTATTACTTCCATTCAAGGGATCTGGTTTATAATCTTCAACAAACTGAATGGTGTCTTTCCTTTTGTAATATAAAGTGTCAGCTGATGTTGGTGGCTCAAGATTAGAAGAAGCGTCAGCATAAACAGTGCCATTAGGAATTACTGGATACAGTGAATCAGGAATATCTGAATACAAAATCCTGAACTTTTCTTCACCCAAAATTTCAAGAGCATTGGTATATTCTAGATCCCTATCATACCCAGCCAGTGTATTCGTCATTTGCTTAATAAACAATGCTGATTTTAGGTTGTTCCATTTTTCTGGCACATAGCCCAATAACTTATATTCTATTGGGAGCTCGCTGGTATTTATTTTTTCAATGAAAGAATTGATGCCTGCAGTATAGGCGTTCAATGAAGAAAGAGTTTGTGGATCCTTTTCCATGGCAGCCAATGCATTTTCTGCAGCATACACCATACCAATCCTTCTTTGATTTCTATCAAATGTTAGTCCCTTACTGCCAACAATTTCACTGATCCTCCCAGCAGCTGCATGGGTTTGAAATTCCATTTGCCACAAACGAAATTTTGCATGCAAGTATCCTTGTACGAAATAAGCGTCATTTTCTTCTGCGGCAAATACATGTGGCACAAGTCGCTCATCAAAATATACATTCACCTCTCCAGTTAAACCATCAAGTTTTAAGTCAGCATTAAAGTCTTTATCCGTTGGTTCAGCATTTTGCCATACACC
>VFQT010001420.1_pt1 | contig 28946 bp, 27 predicted proteins | sample 3512381 | NCBI WGS metagenome assembly VFQT01 (sample SAMN10412376, study PRJNA504923) | tailings metagenome | isolation source: Relicate 2 Philex TSF3 active mining site | place: Philippines: Tuba, Benguet | collected 2017-08-29
ACGATGAACGGGATCGTGTAGAGCAGGAACGTGAGGCCGACCTGGAAGTTGTTCCCACCCTGGTCGGTGATGTACCGGTCCCACAGAGCGTCGTAGATGCCGACCGGCGCGAACAGTGCCATCGAGGCGAGAACCGCTGCACGGACGGGGCGCAACCGCAACAACTCGAACGAGAGACGTCCCGACTCCGACGATGTCGGCAACGCCGGGATGGTGCGGCCGACCACGACGAGAAACGCCGCGATCGCGACCACGGAGAATATGAGGAACGCTCCGCGGAGCCCGAACGGCTCGATGAGGAGCGCCCCGATCAGCGGACCACCCGTGAACCCGGCAAGTTCGACTCCGCGCAGCCGGCCGAGGCGTTCGGCTGCGCGTGACTTGTCGATGTTCGCGGCGATCGCACGGATCGCGGGGCCGCTCGTGCCGAGCGAGGCGCCGGCCACGGCGCGAGCGACGATGAACATCACGAGCGAGCCTCCGAAGGCGAACAATGTCGACCCGACAGCGGCAAGCAGCAGCGCCGCCAGCACGAATCGCTTCGGATGACCCTTGTCGGCGCGTGGGGCGAGGAAGAGTTGCACCACGAACGAGGTCGCAAACCCGGCGGCTGCGATCAGTCCGAGTCCGGCGTCATTGAAGCCGTACTCGTCCTGAAGATCCGACAGCGCGGGGAAGATCATGCTGTTCGAGACGGGCACGGCGAACCCGCACAGCAGCAATGGTCCGATACCGAGGGTGAAACGGGCAAAGCCGCGAGGAGCGGCAGAAGGGGGTGTCATCAGGCGCCGAATCCGTCCCAGTGGTTCATGCGATCGGCGCGCACCACCACGGTGTCGCCGGCGCGGTCGGGTCGTGCGGTGCGCACCACGTGCGGCACACCGACGTGCGTGAACTCGGCCAGCAGCCAACCGTCGGTGCCGTTCCGGGTTCCGCTGCCGTCGGGGCCGAGCCCGTGCACCATGCCGATCTCGAGCCCGGCGAGGTCGGCCTCTGCGCGCCACATGTCGGCGAGACCGCGTCGCAGTGCCGGGTCGTCGACGAGGTCGACGCCGTGCATCACCAGCTCCACCGTGTCGACACGCACCGACACCACCTCCGACCGGTCGACGATGTCGCCGCCGAGCATGTCGTCGAACTCCACGACGACGGGACCGTCATCGGGAAGCGACGCGCCGACTGTGCCGTACCGCACGATGGGCAACCCGTCGTCGTCGACCGTGCAGACCTTGATGCGGTCGCCGTGGCGCAACGGGCCGGTCATCGCCCGAGACCTGCGAGGACGGCGTCGGAGAACTCGGGCCAGTGGGCGAGTCCCCACGTGTCGAACTCCGTCTCGGAGAGCATCACGCAGGCGACGTCGGCCACCGGGTCGACCCAGAGGAACGTGCCGACACCGCCGAAGTGCCCGAACGTGGCGGCTGAATTGCGGGATCCCGTCCAGTGCGGGCTCTTGTGGCCGCGAATCTCGACACCGAGTCCCCACGGGCACGGGTCGAACGATCCGACCCCGGGAACGATGCCTGAGAGGTCGGGCATCTGGATGGTGACGGCGTCGAGCCACGTCTCTCGTGCGACGAGCGAAGGGGAGCGCAGCTCTGCGGCGAAGAGCAGCAGATCGTCGACGCACGACCAGACGTCCTTCGCGCACGACCCGCGCAAGTCACTGCGGTTCATTCCGAGCGGGGAGAACACTGCGTCGCGCAGGTAGTCACCGAACGACATGCCGGTCGCTGCTTCGAGATGCGATGCGACGAGGTCGTAGCCCGAGTTGGAGTAGATGCGCTTGGCGCCGGGCTTTCCGACAGGCTGCGCGCCCTCGAACGGGTATCCGCCGGCGTGACAGAGCAGGTGCCGCAGGGTGCAGCCCGACTGTCCCACCGCGTCGTCGAGTGAGACGCTTCCTTCCTCGACCGCGACGAGCACCGCCCACGCAGAGAGCGGCTTGCTCACCGAGGCAATGCGTTGCACATATGTCGTGTCGCCGCGCGTCGACACCGTGACGTTCCCGGTGGCGTCACGCCACGACACTGCAGCGGCCCACGACGGAGCCGGCCAGGTCTCGGCGAGGGTCCACGCGGCGGCGCAGTCGGGTGCCGGCGACGTGGTCACGGGCTCAGGCGCCGGCGCGGATCAACTCTGCGACGCGGAACGCGAGATCGAGCGACTGGCGCCCGTTCAGGCGTGGATCACAGATCGTCTGGTACCGGCTGTCGAGATCGTCGTGGGTGAGATCGTCGGTGCCGCCGGTGCACTCGGTGACGTCGTCGCCGGTGAGTTCCACGTGGATGCCACCCGGCCATGTTCCCTCGGCCTTGTGCGCACGCACGAAGCCGGCGATCTCGGCCACGACGTCTTCGAAGTGCCGCGTCTTGCGTCCGTTCGGTGCGGTGACGGTGTTGCCGTGCATCGGGTCGCACGCCCACACGATGGGGTGGTCGGTCTGCTTCACGGCGCGCAGCAGCGGCCGCAGGGTCTCTTCCACCTTGTCGGCGCCCATGCGGCTGATGAGCGTGAGTCGACCCGGAATGCGCGCGGGGTTGAGTGTCTCGCACAAGTCGAGGATCCACTCGGGCGAGGTCGACGGGCCGATCTTGCACCCGATCGGATTCCCGACCCCGCGCAGGAACTCGATGTGGGCTCCGTCGAGTTGGCGCGTGCGCTCACCGATCCAGAGCATGTGGGCCGAGCAGTCGTACCACTGGCCTGTCAGTGAATCTTCACGGGTGAGTGCCTCTTCGTAGCCGAGGATCAACGCCTCGTGACTCGTGTACACGTCGACTTCGTGCAGCATCGGGAAGCTGTCCGTGTCGACACCGCACGCGTGCATGAAACGGAGCGCTCGTTCGATCTCGTGCGAGAGTTCCTCGTAGCGGCGGCCTTCGGGGCTCGACGCCACGAATTCCTGCGTCCATGCGGCCACTCGGTTCAGGTCGGCGAAACCGCCCTTGGTGAAGGCGCGCAGCAGGTTCAAGGTGCTCGCCGACTGATGGTAGGCCTGCACGAGGCGCTCAGGGTCGGGCACGCGAGCTGCCGCAGTCGGAAGCGGATCATTGACGATGTGGCCACGGAACGAGGGCAGTTCGAGATCGCCGATCTTCTCGGTGGGGGAGGAACGCGGCTTGGCGAACTGGCCTGCCATGCGGCCGACCTTCACCACCGGCACGCCCATCGAGTAGGTGAGCACGACCGCCATCTGGAGGATGACGCGCAACTTCTCGCGAATGTTCACCGCACTGAACTCTTCGAAGCTCTCGGCGCAGTCGCCGGCCTGCAGGAGGAACGCGTTGCCTGCCGCAACCTGGGCGAGCGAGGCTTGGAGCGAACGAGCCTCGCCGGCAAAGACGAGGGGCGGGAAACTGGCGACCTGCTTGAGGGCCACCTCGAGGGCGGCCTCGTCGGGCCAATCAGGCTGCTGGGCAGCGGTGAAACCGCGCCAAGAGTCAGGGGACCAGCTACGTGCCATAGGGACTACAGCATCGCCGCACGGACACCCGTTTCGCAACGGGTATTTCTTCGGATCGCTCGCGCGGGGAGAAGATCAGACGGCGAGAATGCGCTCGGCATCGTCGCGCAGGCCCTCGACGGCCCGGCTCACGAGGCGTCGCGCAGCTTCGGCGGTCACGCCGAGGTCTTCACCGACTTCACGGAAGCTCTTGCGCTCGCCGTCGAGCAGGCCGAAACGGGCCTCGACCGCGTAACGGGCACGGTCGTCGAGTGTGCCGAGCAGCTCGTCGAGCAGTTCCTTGTCGACGAGATCCATGACAGCGTCTTCGGGAGTTCCCTGGCCGTTGTCCATGAGATCACCGAGGGTGGCGTCGCCGTCATCGCCGACCGTCTTGTCGAGCGAGACGGGGGTTGTGAGGCGGTGCAGTTCGGCGTTGTTCGCGTCGAGCGTCTCTCCGTCGCCCGAGGCCTGGCGCAGAGCGGCACGAAGGCTTGCCGAGCGATCACCGGGGATGCGAATGAGGCTCGCCTTCTGGTCGAGCGCACGGCCGATGGCCTGACGGATCCAGAAGGTCGCATAGGTGGAGAACTTGAATCCACGACGCCAGTCGAACTTGTCGACGGCGTGCTCGAGGCCGAGGTTGCCTTCCTGGATCAGGTCGAGAAGGTCCATTCCCTGGGGAAGGGGGTAGCGGCGGGCAATCGAGACCACCAGACGCAGGTTGGCGCGGATGAAGCGGTCCTTGGCGGCGGCGGCGTTGCGCAGGTCGCGACGGAGGGCAGCCGAGCGCTCGCCTGCCTCGATGCGGGCTGCGGCCTCGCGGCCGGCCTCGATGGCCTTCGACAACTCGCGCTCGTCCTCGGCGGTGAGGAGAGCAACCTTGCCGATGTCGTTGAGGTAGAGACCGATGGAGTCGTTCATGATGCGTCTTTCAACCAATTCGTCGTCGTTTGTGTTCCCGGGCGGCCCGTGGCACGGGACACATGGGGGTTATTCGACCGGGCGGATCCCGTGTCGGGGGGACTGAAGACAGTAACACGCACCTGTGACACGCGCTAGGGGGAAAAGCGAAGAGTCCATACCGAACACGGTTTCGTACACTCGCTGGGGTGTCGGTTGCCTCCAGAAGAGCACGGTGGGGGCTGTTCGGCGGAACCTTCGACCCTCCTCATCTCGGTCATTTGTCGGCTGCAAGGGCGGTTCGAGGTGCCCTCGGTCTCGACAAAGTGGTGCTCATGGTGGCCGGGGAGCCCTGGCAAAAAATGGGGCAGAAAACGCAACCGACGACCGGGTCGCGTGACGACATTTCGTCGGGAGATGTCCGGGTCGAGATGGTCCGCGCGCTCGTCGAGGGCGAACCTGGGCTGGAGGTGGGCGACGATGAGGTGCGGCGAGGTGGGCCGACCTACACGGTCGACACCCTGCGGCAGTTGAGGGCGAGACATCCGGAGGTCGACCTGTTCCTGGTGCTCGGGGCTGATGCCGCTGCCAACATCGGCACATGGAGGGAACCCTCCGAGGTGCTCTCGCTCTCTACGCTCGTTGTCGTGTCCCGAGCAGGTTCTGAACGTCCACTCCTCCCGAGTGGCGTCACCGCAGAATGGGTCGAGATGGATCCTGTCGACGTCTCGTCGTCGGCCATTCGTGCCCGGGTGGCGACAGGGGCTGCCCCAGAAGGCACTACTGCCGCTGTTGCGCGCGTCATCGAACGCCACGGTCTGTATCGCGGTCGGCGATGAGTGCCATTCCGGCACGCCGTCGCCGGCGGTTCGTCGCCGCGGCGATCACGTCGCTTCTTGCGCTCGTGTCGTTGCCGGCCGGAGTCTTGATCGGGGCCACGAGCCTGCTGAACGAGTCGGGTGGCGACAGGGTCGACGAGGTGCCGGCCATCCAGATTCCGCGCAGCGAGGTGCAGATATTCGCCGTCGCGAGTGCGCGGTCGACTCTCGCGTCGCTCGTAGTGGTCGCACTCACGCCCGAAGGTCGCGGAGGCACGATCGTGTCGCTTCCGGTCGGGTCGGCGGCTGATGTCGCAGACGGCGAGGCTCCGCGACGAATCGGTGACTCGTTCGTCTCCGGTGGCATCGAGGCGCTCCGTGCCGACGTCGAAGACCTGTTGAACGTGACCGTCGATGCCGCGACGGTTCTCGACGCAGTTTCACTCGCCTCGGCCATTGCGCCGATCGGAACCCAGCCCGTCATGCTCGGGACTGCCGTATGGGACGGGGCAGGTGACGACGCGATCCGGGTGTTGCCACCGGGGTCCGCACCGGTCGATGCCGCAGGTATCGCAGCCGGGCTCGCGGCGGTGCAAGATGACGCACCCGAGCAGTCGAGGCTCGCCCAGGTGAAGGCCCTGTGGAATGCCGTGGCACGGGCAGGGGTCGACGGTGGTTCGGCGACGTCGTCGACGGCATCGACCGAGAGTCCGGTCACCACTGTCGCATCGACCCCGGTGGAGTTCTTCGCGAAGTTGTTCGCCGGGCGCATCGACGTCTGGCAGATTTCGTCGGTGAGCGTGCTCGATGCTCAGCGCAACCCCGCCGGTCTCGACCTCTATGCGATCGACGGCACCGAGGCGCTCATGGTGATGGCCAGCGTGGCTCCTGGTGCGCTCACGCTCGCGACCAACAATGCGGCGGTGATGATCGACGTCCCGTTCGACGATTCATCGTTGACGCGGGAAGCGGTGACGCGTCTGTCGTTCCTGGGTGCAAGTGTGGTCGTGGTGAGGAGAGGTCTCGACGTGCCGAACGAACGAACGCGTGTGCACGTGACCGACCCGATCGCCCGCGCCGAGGCTGAGACCTGGGATTCGCTGCTCGGGCCGCTCGAGTTCGTCGACTCCGGTGAGATCATCTCGGGTGTCGACGTGCGAATCGTGATCGGTCATGACTTCAAGGCATTCGTCGCGGGTGGCAAGGGTTCGGCGGCATCGACGACGACGGTGGCCGGATGAGCATGCACGACCTCGACTCGCTGGATCTTGCACGGATCGCGGCCCGTGCTGCAGACGACAAGCAGGCCACCGACATCGTGGTGATTCCGGTGGGTGAGGTGCTCGGGATCGTCGAGTATTTCGTGGTGGCGAGCGGTTCCAATCCGCGTCAGGTACGTGCCATCTGTGACGCCGTCCTCGACCAGGTCCGGGCCGAGACCAGAAGGGGACCGCTGCGCAGCGAAGGCGCCGGCGAGCAGCAATGGGTGTTGATCGACTACGGCGACGTCGCGGTGCATGTGTTCTCCGACGAAGCCCGGCGCTTCTACGAGATCGAGCGCCTCTACCGAGACGTGACCCCGGTCGACTGGGCCGGTTGAGCCCGTCCAGAGGCTGGGACTTCTGCCGCTGGTTGGTATGGTGAGAGTTCCCGAAACGGGGCTGTAGCTCAGTTGGCAGAGCGCTTGCATGGCATGCAAGAGGTCAGGGGTTCAATTCCCCTCAGCTCCACCAAGGTGGTGCCGTGCGGCTGCCGGCGACCGTGTCCCTTTCCCGTGTCGGGCTCCTGTTAGACAAGACGTGATGAATTCGGTCCTCGTGGTGATGCGCACGTTCGAGCGCCCGGTGTTGCTTGCTCGCGCCCTCGCCAGTGTGAGGGCACAGACCCATGCGAGCGTCGAAGTGGCGGTGGTCAACAACGGGGGCGACCCGGCGGTCGTCGACGGCGTGGTCGCGGTATCCGGACTGGAAGGGGTACGGGTTCTGCACCTGACAGACCGGCTCGGAATGGAGGCCGCCTCGAACGCAGCCCTCGACGGTTCGACGTCGGATTTCTTTGCGATTCACGATGACGACGACGCGTGGCACCCGAGGTTCCTCGAGACGACCGTGGCCGCACTCTCGTCGAGAGCTGATGCGGTCGCTGCCGTGACCGGGGTGGTGAGGGTGCACGAGACCATGCAGGGGTCCCGTGTCTGGCCGGTGCGTGAGGAGCAGATGCCCCTCGACGAGGGTCGCCTCACGTTCAGGGGAATGATCGGCCACAACCCGTTCCCACCCATTGCCGCACTGTTCCGCACCGACCTGCTCAGGAGGGTGGGCCGTTTCGACGAATCGTTGCCGGTACTCGGCGACTGGGAGTTCAACCTTCGCGCCATCGAAGCAGGGCCGTTTCTCTTCCTGCCCGACGTGCTCGCTCGGTACCACACGCGTACACCCGAGTCGGACGTGGCGAGCGGCAACTCGATCACCGTCGGTGTCGATCTCCACCGCAGCGTGAAGAAGCAACTACAGGACAGATGGCGCACCGAACCTCCGATGAACGGAGTCAACAAAGGCGAACTTTCGGTGCAGGCCGAAGCGGCGATTGAGGCCGAAGAGACCCGACTGAGAATCGAAGCGACCACCGAGGAAGAAATCGCACGGAGGGTCGATGCTGCCCTTCGGGCGCGGAGCCCGCTGCGCAAAGTCGCACGTGCAGTCGCCAACCCCGCTCACGGCGTGCGTGCGGTGCGGCGACGCCTCGGACGGTGACGCGCACGATGGGTTCACCCGCGGACGCGGCCCGTGCGGTTCTCGACGCACATCCCGACGTGGAGATGGTGACGTTCGACTTCTTCGACACGCTCGTGACGCGTCGTGTCGCCCAGCCGACCCACGTCTTCGCCGACATGGAGCGCGACCTGGTGCGTCTCGACGGTCGGTGGCGGGGGTTCGCACGCATGCGTGTTGAGGCCGAACGCCGCGCTCGTCACGTCGCGGCGTCCGACGACCCCGTGCGTGACGTGACCCTGGAGGAAATCTGGTGCGAACTCTCGCGCATGGAGGGGCCCGGCCGATCGCTCGGCTTCGCCGACCGGCAACGCCTCGCGCTGCTCGAGCGGGCTCACGAAACAGCGGCTGCGCGTCCGGTTGCCCACGGGGTGGCGCTGGCAGCAGAAGCGCGGCGCAGGGGACTGCGCACGGTGGTGATCAGCGACAACTACATGTCGGCCGATCATCTGGTCGACATGGCACGTGCCGCAGGGCTCGACTGGGTCACCACCGACTGTGTCTGGGTGTCGTGCGAACACCGCGGCATGAAACACAACGGAGTGTTGTTCGACGTGGTGCTCGAGGAGACCGGTGTGCCGGCATCTCGCGTGCTCCACATCGGTGACGACCCGCATGCCGACGGCTCCATGCCGGCCGCACGCGGCATCGCCGTGCACCTCGACGGGTCGATGCGCATCTCGCATCGCGTGCCCGAGAACACCTCACCGGCCGTGTTGCCGCTGTCGCGCATCGAGGCACATCTGCGTGACAGTGGAGAACGCGACGCGGCTGTGATGCTCGGCGCCGGCGCGATGGCGATCGTGATCGCATCGCAAGTCGAGTCGGCGCGCACCGAGGCAGCGACACGGGGTGCGGTGCGGGTCCATTTCGCAGCCCGTGACGGCCACATCGCCCATCGACTCTGGTCGGATCGTCGTGCGGTCGACGCCTCCATGCCGCCCGCGTCGTACACCTCGTTCTCCCGTTCGGTGGTGTGGCGGGCCGGCCTCGACAGAATCGACGCCGACAACGTGCACCGATTCGTGGGAGACGACGAAACTCTCGACGCCGAACGCCTCGGACGACGGGTCGGGTGCGGGTTGACGAACGCGCCTGCCGGTGAGTTCGGCGCGGTGGTCGCACGAGAGGTGTTGATTGCCAATGCAGACCGGATCGTCGAGGCCTCCCGGGCGTTGCGCGCGCGGTTCGTGTCGCACCTGCGGTCCCGTGGGATGCTCGATGCTGGGCGGCACCTCGTGGTCGATCTCGGCTGGACCGCTTCGACCGTTGCCGACCTCGCCGACATCGTCGCCGTTGAATCGTCGGGCACGGCACGCGTCGAAGGCCTGTTCACCGGGCTCTACTGGGACGCGACACCGAACCGCACACGTCTCGGCATGCGAGGTGTCGCGATGGACGAGTTCGCACCTCTCGACGACAACCTGCGTCTGCTCGGTGTCGTGAAGTTCATGGAGGCGCTCGTCACCGCCCCGCACGGCTCGGTGGTCGATTTCACCGACGACGGTGAACCGATCGGTGCCGAGACGACACCCGAGCGGCGCGCCTGGGACACCGTGGTCGGACGCGTGGCGGAGGCTGCATTCGATTCGGCACGTGCAATCCTCGACGGAACGCATCCGGCCGGGGTGACCGCCTCCGATCTCGACGGCAACACCGTGTGGGCGGCGATCATGCAGTCCGGTCACACGCCACGACCCGACGAAGTCGCCTTGCTCGCATCGATTCACCACGTGACCGACATCGACCACGAAGGCGACGGGCGTCCGATGATCGCATCGGTTCCCGCGCGCCGCACCCATCTCACCGACACGGAGTTGTCGCGTATTCACGATTCGCTCATTCGTCGTCACTGGATGCGCGGGACGCTCGCATCGTGGAGAGAGCGCCAGGATTGTGGCTGGATGGTGGACGAGATCCAGAGAATCTGGCCCCACACCCACCCGGTGTGGGTGCACAACGGAGTGCCGAGATGACGGGAGCGGTGTGATGATCGTCGACATCCAGTTCAACCAAGGTTCGGCCGAGTGGTCACGAATCGCGGAGTCGGTGCGCGCGGCAGAAGAGGCGGGATTTGCGACCGTCTGGAACCTCGATCACTTCTCGGGTGCGATGTTCGGGTCCGACTCGATGCTCGAGTGCTTCACGGTGCTCGGTGCGTGGGCGCAGATGACGACATCGATCGGGGTCGGTTCGCTCGTGGCGAACGTGGTAAACCGCACCCCGGCGATGCTGGCGCACGCGGCGACGACCGTCCAGACCATCTCGGGCGGGCGTCTCGTGCTCGGTGTCGGCGCAGGGTCGTCGCCCGCCAGTCCTTACGGGGCGGAGCAACGTGCGCTCGGCATCGAGATGCTGCCGCGCATGGCTGACCGCCACGAGCGACTCGTCGACACGATGACCGAGGTGCGCAGACTCTGGACGGCGAGCAGAGAAGGAGACCTCGCCGGTTTTCCCGTTCCGGCCCCCGTTCCGCCGATCATCGTCGGGCTCAATTCGATGTCGCTCGCGCGTCGCGCCGGTGCGCTCTACGACGGTGTGAACGTGCGCTTCAATCACGACCAACGGGGTGAACTGTTGGCAGCGGCACGGGAGGCGAGCGGTCGTGACGACTTCGACTGCTCGGTGTGGGCATGGTTCGAACCCGAACTCTGCGATGCCGATCACCCGTTCCGTCGCGACCTCGCGGCCGAGGGTGTCACGCGGCTCGTGCTCCTCGTGCAGGGTGTGCCCGACCCCGGGCAGATCGAGTCGACGGCGCGTCACCTGCGCTGACGACGCCGCACCTTCTCAGGCGGAGACGAGGGTGCGCCCGGTGAGCGGCACGCCGTTCGCCAGTCGCCAACGAGTCGCGCTCACCAAGATGAACACCATCATCGGGATCGTGATGTAGTTCACGACCGACATCACCGGATCGTCGAGAACCCACCCGAAGACCATCCAACTGGCCGCCGAGACGATGGTGACGATCCACGACACGAGCGAGATCGCGTGCATGTTCTCGGCTCGCGCCACGTGGAGGGCCTGGGGAACGAGCGACGACGCGCTCACCACGGTCGCCGTCCAGCCGAACGCAGAGGCCGGCAACGGCAGCAGCACGGCGAGTGCCACAGCGAATAGTGCGGCGAAACGCAGCAGCATCACCCGTGGCACGCGTCCGTGGCGCCACATGACCGACACGATGATCGACTGGGCGACGATGAACGACGCGTTCGAGAACCAGATCGGCACGTTGCCCGCTCCGACCCCGTAGGCGAACCAGAGGCCGGACCCGACGAGGCCGTGCACCGCGGCGAAGGCCGACAGGCCGTGAGTGGTGTCGTGACGGACGGTGCGCCACACCTGTGGCCAGATGAACGAGAGGCTGAGAACGGTGCACCACACCGCGAGGAACGACTCCACGTCGTCTATTTGACCACGATGTTGACCGTGCGACCGGGAACGACGACGGTCTTGACGATCTGCTTGCCCTCGAGGGCGACTCTGACGTTGTCGACGGCCATCGCGGCAGCGACGTGGGTCTCGTCGTCGGCGCCGGGGGCGACCGAGATACGGCCCCGCACCTTGCCGTTCACTTGCACGGGCACCTCGATCGACTCTTCGACGAGCAGTGCAGGGTCGGCAGTGGGGAACGGCACCCATGTCACCGAGTCGTGGTGGCCGAGGCGCGACCACAGTTCGTCTGCGAGGTGCGGGCAGAGCGGGGAGAGCATCTGCACGAGCGGTTCGGCGACCGCGCGTGGAGTGGTGCCGGCCGTGTTCACGTGCTGGGTGAGCGCGTTGTTGAATTCGATCAACTTTGCGATCGCGGTATTGAAGCGCAACGCCTCCATGTCGGCGCCGACACCGTCGATCGTACGGTGCAGGTGACGGGCCAGCTCCGCGGGGGCGTCGTCTTGCGAGACGGTGAGCTCTCCTGTGTCTTCGTCGACCATGTTCCGCCAGAGTCGCTGCAGAAAACGTTGCATCCCCACGACGTCGCGTGTGTTCCACGGCCGTGACGCATCGAGTGGTCCCATCGACATCTCGTACAGGCGGAACGTGTCCGCCCCGAACTCGTCGTACATCTCGTCGGGAGTGACGATGTTCTTGAGGCTCTTGCCCATCTTCCCGTACTCGCGGGTGACCGACTCGCCGTTCCATGTGTAGGAACCGTTCGATTCGACCACTTCGCCGGCCGGAACGGTCTGGCCGCGTTCGTCGCGGTAGGCGAACGCCTGGACGTATCCCTGGTTGAAGAGACGGTGGAAGGGTTCCTCCGAACTCACGCGGCCGAGGTCGAAGAGCACCTTGTGCCAGAAGCGGGCGTACAGAAGATGCAGCACCGCATGCTCGACGCCCCCGACGTAGAGATCGACACCACCGGTGTGGCCCTCGCTGCGTGGTCCCATCCAGTAGCGCTCGACGTCGGGGTCGACGAAGGCCGAGTCGTTCGTGGGGTCGAGATAGCGCAGTTCGTACCAGCACGACCCGGCCCACTGCGGCATCACGTTCACCTCGCGGCGGTACAGGCGCGGTCCGTCGCCGAGGTCGAGTTCGACGTGAGTCCAGTCGGCCACTCGTGCGAGTGGGGGAACTGGGTCCGACTCGGCATCGTCAGGGTCGAGAGCAGTCGGTTTGAAGTCGGCGAGCTCGGGGAGCAGCACGGGCAGGTGCTCGGCCGGGAGCGCATGGGCGTGCCCGTTCTCGTCGTACACGACGGGAAACGGCTCGCCCCAGTAGCGCTGGCGCGAGAACAGCCAGTCACGAAGGCGGTAGGTGACGGCGCGCTCGCCGACGCCGCGCGACGAGAGCCACTCGGTGATCCGGTTCTTCGCATCGGTGATCGACGAGAGGCCGTCGAGCGAGATCTGGTCGTTCGACGACTGCACGTAGGTCCCGTCACCGACGTAGGCCTCGGGCCACGTCGCGCAATCGACCGATGCCTCGATGCCGTGCGATGCGAACCATTCATCTGGTGGCATCTGTGTCACGGTGATCGCGAGGCCGTGCGCGCGGGCGAATTCGAAGTCGCGTTGGTCGCCACTCGGCACCGCCATGATCGCGCCGGTTCCGTAGCCCATGAGCACGTAGTCGGCGATCCAGACGGGGATCTCTCGGCCGGTGACCGGGTTGATTGCCGTGGCACCGGTGTCGACGCCCGTCTTTTCCTTGCTGTCGTCCTGACGGTCGGCGTCGGCTTTGGCGGCCGCCGCGGCACGGTACGACTCCACCGCGTCGCGCTGGCCGGGTGTCGTGAGCACGTCGACGAGCGGATGTTCCGGTGCGAGCACCATGAACGTGGCTCCGAACAGCGTGTCGGGACGGGTCGTGAAGACCTCGATCGGGCCGGCATGCGACGCGAACGTGACCCGTGCGCCTTCGCTGCGACATGAACGTGGCGCCGAACAACGTGTCGGGTCGGGTCGTGAAGACCTCGATCGGGCCGGCATGCGACGCGAACGTGCCCCGTGCGCCTTCGCTGCGACCGATCCAGTTGCGCTGCATCAACTTGATCGGCTCCGGCCAATCGAGACGGTCGAGGTCGTCGATCAGGCGGTCGGCATAGGCGGTGATGCGCATCATCCACTGGCGCATGTTGCGCTTGAACACCGGGTAGTTGCCGATGTCGCTGCGGCCCTCGGCGGTGACCTCTTCGTTCGCGAGGATTGTGCCGAGGCCGGGGCACCAGTTGACCGGGGCGTCGGAGAGGTAAGCGAGCCGATGGCGGTCGAGTTCGTCGTGCCGCTCGGAGGCACTCATCTGCGCCCACGCCGCGCCCGTCGACGTCGTCCGCGTGCCGGCTGCGAACTCGGCTTCGAGTTCTGCGATCGGGCGCGCACGCTTCTTCTCGTCGTCGTACCAGGCGCCGTGGATCTGCAGGAAGATCCACTGCGTCCACTTGTAGAACGCCTCGTCTGTGGTGCTGACGCTGCGGCGAGCGTCGTGTCCGAGTCCGAGGCGTCGCAACTGGCGGCGCATGTTGGCGATGTTCGCCTCGGTGTTCACCCGGGGGTGCACCCCGGTGGCGATCGCATGCTGCTCGGCCGGGAGGCCGAAGCTGTCGTACCCGAGCGCGTGCAGCACGTTGAAGCCGCGCATCCGCTTGTAGCGGGCGAACACGTCGGTGCCGATGTAGCCGAGCGGGTGGCCAACGTGAAGTCCCGCGCCCGACGGGTAGGGAAACATGTCGAGCACGAACAACTTCTCCCGGCCTGCGACCTTGTCGGGCTCAGCGAGCGGGCCAGCGGGGTTCGGGGCCTCGAACGTTCCCTCTCGTTCCCAGCGGTCCTGCCAACGTGCCTCGATCTCGGCTGCAAGTCGCGCCGAGTATCGGTGCACCGGGGTGTTTCCTCCCGGGCCGGCGGGGGGCGTCGCCTGCTCGCTCATGGTTGTGCCATCCTAATTGGGTGTCGAAGCAGCGCCCACGAAACAGTCGGCGCCAGCCGAAGGGTGGATCGGGTCACAGTTACCCGCGCACGGCGCGCCTATCCGAGACGATCCGTGCGGTCGTTGCCGAGGAACTCACTCGCATCGACGACGAGCGACTCGAGCTCGTCACGATCACATCGATCGACGTCGATCCTGAGATGAACCGAGCGATCGTGTACTTCGACTCGATGTTCGGAGAAGAGGGCGACGAGGCGGTGGAAGAGGCGCTCATGGAGCACCGCGCCCGTCTGCAGGCGACCATCAACCGCGAGATGCATGCACGCAAGACGCCGATCCTCTCGTTCAAACCCGACGAGGTGATCCGCGCGGCGGAACGCATCGACGAGGTGTTGCGGGGCGACCGTCGTCCCGGCGACGAGCCGACAGACGGCTGACCGGCGTTCATGGGTCGTCGGCGCGAGTCGGCCGTGCACGGTCTCGTGCTGGTCGACAAGGAACCCGGGTGGACGAGTCACGACGTGGTCGCGCGCCTCCGCCGTGAACTCGCGACACGACAGGTCGGACACTCGGGCACCCTCGACCCCGACGCCACGGGTCTGCTCGTGGTCGCGGTGGGGAACGGAACACGTCTGTTGCGGTTCCTCGGCGACATGGACAAGACCTACACGTGCGAGATCGTCTTCGGGGCCACCACCGACACTCTCGACGACTCGGGAACCGTGACGGCGACGTTCGACGCCGGACCGGTCGACCTGGCGGCGGCACGTGACATCGCACGCACCCGACTCAGCGGGGAGATCATGCAGGTTCCGCCCATGGTGTCGGCGGTGCACCACGAGGGTCGCCGTCTCCACGAACTGGCGCGTGAGGGGATCGAGGTCGAACGTGATGCTCGCCCCGTGCGTGTCGACGAGTTCACTCTCGAGTCGACCGACGACCCGATGGTGCTGTCGGCGCGCATCGTGTGCGGGGCCGGCACCTACGTGCGGGTGCTCGGTGCCGACCTGGGTGAGATGCTCGGCACAGGTGCCCACATCCGAAAGCTCCGTCGCACCTCGATCGGTCCGTGGTCGGTCGACGAGGCAACACCGGTGACCGCGCCGCTGGTGCGTCCCCTTGCCGACATGGTGCGACACCTGGCCACACACGTGCTCGATGCGGCCGCGGTCGACGACACCCGATTCGGTCGTGTGCGTCCGGTGTGGGACGGCGACGGTCCGTGGGTGGGTGTCGACGATGCGGGTGAGATCGTCGCCGTGTTCGAGAACTGGCGTGACGGGCTCGCGAAACCGACGGTGGTCTTCGGTGGGCGGTGAATTGCGAGTGCCGCACCCCGATTGTCCGTCGCCGGTGACGCGTCCTGTGATGCGCCAGCAATGGCGGGACCTCGCGTATCTCCATTTCGACTACGACCCCGATGTCGTGCAGCGACTCCTCCCACCCGGTCTCGAGGTCGACACGTTCGGGGGCAGGGCGTGGGTCGGGCTCGTGCCGTTCTCGATGCGGAAGATCTCGTTTCCACTCGTGCCGCCAGTGCCGTGGCTCGGGTCGTTTCCCGAGGTGAACGTGCGCACCTACGTCGTGCGTGACGGTCGGCCGGGCGTGTGGTTCTTCTCGCTCGACGTGAACCGGCTCCTGCCGGCGTTCGTGGCACGAGCGACGTATCGGTTGCCGTACTGCTGGGGAAGAGCGGCAAACGAGCGGGTGGGCTCGACGCTCACGAGTCACGTGACGCGCAGATGGCCGGCCTCGGGTGGTACGACGCGCATCGTGGTCGAGATCGGCGACGAGATCGTCGACCCGAGCCACTTCGAGCATTTCCTGACCGCACGCTGGGGCCTGTATTCCACGTGGTTCGGGGGTCGACTCGTCTATGCGCCGGTCGACCATCCGCGTTGGCCGTTGCGTTCGGCGAGTGTCGTGTCGCTCGACGATACGTTGATCACGGCCGCAGGTCTGCCCGCACCGGCAGGCGCGCCGCACTGCATGTTCTCCGACGGGGTGGCGGTGCGTGTCGGTCTCCCGCGGCTCGTCCGGTGAGCGGATCGGTCCGCAGATAGCGTCACGAGCCGTGCTCGTCGTGCGTGATCTCTCGGTGCCACCGCTCGGTGGGCGCAGGAGCGTCGTCACGATCGGCATGTACGACGGTCTCCACCTCGGTCACCGCACGGTGCTCGCCCAGGTACGTCGCCGTGCGGCCGAGACGGGAGCGGCGAGCGTGGCCGTCACCTTCGACAAGCATCCGATGAGCATCGTCCGCCCCGACGCGGCTCCGCGCCTGCTCACGAACACCGACCACAAGATCGAGTTGCTCGCCTCGACGGGCATCGATGCGACCGTCGTCGTGTCGTTCGATGAATCACAGTCGCGCGAGACGGCGGTCGACTTCGTGGAGCGAGTGATCGTCGGCGCGCTCGCGGCCGAGTGCGTCATCGTGGGCGAAGACTTCCGCTTCGGTCACATGCGTCAGGGGAACGTCACTCTGCTCCGAGAAATGGGGGAGAGACACGGGTTCACGGTGGAACCGGTGCAACTCGTGCCTCGCGCCGACGGGGTCGCAGAGCCGGTGAGTTCGACCGCGGTGCGCCGTGCCCTCGCCGGCGGGGAGATCGACATCGCCAATCGGATGCTCGGTCGCCCCCACGAGGTGAGGGGAACGGTCGGACGCGGCGACCAGCGCGGACGCACCATTGGTTTTGCGACGGCGAACGTCGAGGTTCCGCTCGGGATGTGTCTCCCTGCCGACGGCGTCTATGCAGGTCTCTACCGGCGTCCCGACGGGAGCGAGCACGTGTGCGCGATCAACCTCGGCCGTCGTCCGACGTTCTACGCAGACCAGCCGGTGTCGCTGCTCGAGGCACACCTCCTCGACTTCTCGGGTGATCTCTACGGAGAGACTGCCGCGGTGCAGTTCCTGGCATTCCTCAGGTCGGAACGACAGTTCGGCGGCATCGACGAACTCCGTGCCCAACTCGTCGTCGACATCGACCATGCGCGAGCGGCCGTTGCCGCCCGTCGCGTGCCGTAGACCCGCGTCGGTCTCGGGCTACTCGCCGACGGCCGCCGAGATGATGTCGTAACGCGTCGAACGTTGGGCGAGCCTGCGCCCGAGGGGTGCCACGACCTCGCCGAAGCGACCCTCGGTCATCATCTGACCGTGGTTCGCGCCGGCCGCACGCGAGATGTTCTCGTCCATGAGCGTGCCGCCGAGATCGTTGCATCCTGCGCGCAACAACTGCGTCGCACCCGACGTGCCGATCTTGACCCACGACACCTGCACGTTGTCGATCGCGCCGTGGTACACGATGCGGCCGATCGCGTGCATGAGCACGGTCTCACGGAAGGTGGGCCCGCGTCGTGAGCGGCGCTGCAGATAGATGGGTGAGGCCATGTGCACGAACGGAAGCGGAATGAACTCGGTGAACCCGCCGGTCTCTCGCTGCAGGGCGAGCGTGGCGAGCATGTGTCGCGCCCACGATCGCGGACCTTCGACGCTGCCGAACATGATCGTGACGTTCGAGTGCAATCCCACCGAGTGTGCCTGTCGGTGGCACTCGAGCCATTCCTCGGTGTTCACCTTGTCGGGGCAGAGCACTGCTCGCACCTCGTCGTCGAGAATCTCAGCCGCCGTTCCAGGGAGCGAGGCGAGTCCGGCATCGCGCAGACGTGAGAGGTAATCACGCAGCGACTCGCCGTTGCGACGTGCACCCTCGGTCACCTCGAGTGCCGTGAACCCGTGCACGTGCATCTCGGGCACGGCCGACTTCACGGCACGCGTCACGTCGATGTAATAGTCACCGTCGAAATCGGGGTGGATGCCGCCCTGGAGCGTGACCTCGGTGGCGCCGGCTTCCCACGCTTCGACTGCGCGTTCTGCGATGTCGTCGAGTGTCAACAGGTACGGGGTGCCGCGAAGGTTGAGAGAGAGCGGACCCTTCGAGAAGCCGCAGAACCGGCACTTGTAGGTGCACACGTTCGTGTAGTTGATGTTGCGGTTGTGGACCCACGTCACCGTGTCGCCGACTGCCTCGCGTCGCAGGTGGTCGGCGTAGTCGGCAATGAGCCCGACCTCCGGCCCGCGCGCCGCGAACAGAGCAACGATCTCGTCTTCGCCGATCGACTGCCCGGCGCGGTGCCCGTCGATGATCTCTGCCACCCGTCCGCGCGCCGACGGCGACGGGTGCGGCACCATCTGCGGCGGCGCGACGTTCGACCCTGAATACCACTGCGTCGACTTGTGGCCGACGAGGACCACCTCGGCTCCGTCGTGGACGACGTCGGCGGCCGTGACTTTCTCGGGCCACACCGCGCCGGGATCGTCGCGGCCGAGTCCCTCGGCGTCGCTGCGGTCGAGAACGGGAAAGCGGAGTGCGTCGTCGAGCCAGGTCTCGGGGTCGAGCACGTGCTCGGGGTAGATCGTGAGACGCGGTGCGAGAGCGAAGCCCTTCTGCTCGGTCACCGTGCGCAACCGGTCGAGGGCCGGCCAAGGACGCTCGGGGTTCACGTGGTCGGCGGTCACCGGTGACACTCCGCCCCAGTCGTCGATCCCGGCGTCGAGCAGCACTCCGAAATCGTCGGACAGATTCGGTGGAGCCTGCAGGTGTACCGACGGCGGCAAGATCAGCCGCGCCACGGCGATCGACCAGAGGTATTCATCTTCGGGGCACGGCCTCGACTTGTGCATGGCGGTCCCTGCCTTCGGCAGGAAGTTCTGCACGATCACTTCCTGCAGGTGGCCCCAGCGACGGCTCGCGGCGGCCAGGAGCGCAAGAGCCTCGATGCGGTCGCGTCGTGTCTCGCCGATGCCGACGAGGATGCCGCTCGTGAAGGGGATCTTCGCCTCGCCGGCGGTGCACAAGGTGTCGATGCGGCGCTGCGGCTCCTTGTCGGGTGCGCCGCGGTGACAGTCGAGGTCGTCGCGGAGCGACTCGAGCATCATTCCCTGCGACGGCGAGACACGCCTCAGCATCGCGAGTTCGTCGGGGAACAACGCACCGGCGTTCGCATGCGGCAGCAGTCCCGTTTCGGCGAGCACGAGTGCACACATGTCGTGCAGGTAGTGAACGGTCGAGTCGTAGCCGTTGGTGCGGAGCCAGTCGGCCGCGATGTCGTAGCGAAGTTCGGGGCGTTCACCGAGCGTGAAGAGAGCCTCGTGACAGCCTTGTCTCGCGCCTTGGCGTGCGATCGCGAGCACGTCGTCGGGGGTCAGGTACGGCTTCTCGAGTCGGGCAGGTGGCTGGGCGAAGGTGCAGTACCCGCACTTGTCGCGGCACAACATGGTGAGCGGAATGAATACCTTCGGCGAGAAGGTGATGCGTGTGCCGTGTGCAGCGTCGCGCACGTCTCGTGCCCGTCTCATGAGATCGTCGAGTGGCGCATCGACGAATTGCGACACGAGACGATCGACCTCGGCGGGTGAGGTCAGCTCTTCATTGGCGTACTGGCGCGACACGACAGCACCTCTTTCGGTGGATGTGGATCCGATGGGTTGTGCCAGTGCCGATCGGGACCCGCCGGCGAGAGCTATAGGAGCCGGCGCGACCCGTGATGATCGAGCACTCCGAATGTACCCCAGATTCGGCGCGCCGTCAGCAGTCGGACGGAATGCTCCGACGGGGCCGAGAGTCGGGTCACTCGCCGCGTTCGGCGCGGGAGATGGCCTCGAACATGGCTCTCACGTTGTGGCTGCCCATCGGCACGCGGTGCCCGGTGCGGCTGATGAAGCTGAGCTGCACGCCCGTTGCCGGGTCGGCCACCGTGAACACCTGCTCGTGTCCGTCAGCGTCGATCACCACGTCCGTGAGGCGCGGAACTCCGGCCGCATCGAGTGCGTCCCGCGCGAAGGCGGCGTTCAGTACCTCGATGGCGATGTGCTGAACGCCGGAGCCGTGTTCGGCCAGACGACGGTGCACCGCGGGGTCGTGATCTCCCGACACCAGCACCACCGAGACTCCGCCGGCTTCGGCGGTGCGCATGCCGGGGTCGTCGGTGGGTCCGACGTGGAACCCGAGTCCGGTGAAGAATCTGGTCGCGGCATCGAGATCGGCGACGGCGACGACGACGTGGTCGATTCGACACGCCACGGTGTCGAGTTCGCTGCGGTCGGTGTCGCCGGCGTGTTTCACCGGAGCGGGCTCGGCGAGCGACCCTGCCACTTCGATGCGATGTGTCTCGGCGAGGAGCGTGCGGAAGAGTTGTTCGGCAAAGTCGGGTTCGACGCCGGCGTCGATTGCCCATTGGCGTCGCGTCGCGAGAACCTCGCGCACACGTGCAGGTTGGATCACGGCCGAGCCGTTCGATTCCTTCAGCTCGGCGACGTCGCGGCACACCTCCATGCGGTCGGCGAGCAACTCGACGATTGCACGGTCGATCGCGTCGATGCGCGCGCGGAGGTCGGAGAGTTCAGCCACGGTGCTCGAGCAGTCGTTCGACGTGCTTGGCGAGGACGTCGATCTCGATGTTCACCTTGTCGCCGGGACGACGATGCCCGAGCGTCGTGACGTCGGCGGTGTGGGGGATGACGGCGACCTCGAACGTGTCGTCTGTGAGGTTGAACACCGTCAGGCTTATGCCGTCGACTGTGCACGAACCCTTCTCCACGACGTAGCGCATGAGGTCACGTGGAATTCGCACGACGAGCGCGGGAACACCCGAGACCACCTCGCCGACGGCATCGACGTGTCCGAGCACCACGTGACCGCCGAAGCGTCCGCCTGCCGCCATCGGTCGTTCGAGGTTCACGGGGTCACCGGGGGCGAGGTCGCCGAGGTTCGTGCGCGACCAGGTCTCGTCGGAGACGTCTGCCACCCACCAGTCGTCGCCGCGCTCGACCACGGTCAGGCAACAGCCGTTCACGGCGATGGACGCCCCGATGCCGGAGTCCTCGAGCACGAGCCGGGCCTCGATCTCGAGGCGGGAGCCCGAACGAGAGCGAACTCGGCCCTTTTCCTCCACGATTCCGGTGAACACAGGGGCGAACACTAACGCTCGCAGTGCCGGGAAGGCCGGTGGTTGCGCGCGGAGAGGGGGAGTCGTAGCCTGACAGGGTCCTCGCGGGCCACGGCGCGCGGGTGATGCCGCCCCGGACGTCCCGGTCACGGCGCCCTCTGAACACATGAAAGAGGCCTTCACATGTCCAAGCAAGAGACCATTGCGGCCCACAGCCAGCATGCGACCGACACCGGCTCGCCCGAAGTGCAGATTGCGCTTCTCACCGAGCGGATCAACCACCTCACGGATCATCTCAAGACGCATCCGAAGGACCACCACAGCCGTCGTGGTCTGTTGATGCTGGTTGGCCGTCGTCGTCGCATGCTCGACTACGTCCGCGACCGCGACGTGGCCCGCTACCGCGAGCTCGTGGCAAAACTCGGTCTCCGTCGCTGAGACAGCGCACCGTCGACACGAAACAACAGGGTCGTCGGTTGTCAGTCGAGGGTTCCGCGCGTTTGCGCGGGGTCGTCGACTGAGAACCGGCGTGACGTCGATGGGCAACCACAACACATCACAACCACGCAAAGGGGTTCCCAATGGCTGAGGCCATCCGCGTGTCCGCACCCGTCTCGGGTTCGGACAAGACCATGACATTCCAGACCGGCAAGCTCGCCACGCAGTCGCAGGGGGCCGTTCTTGCTTCCATCGACGGCACCACCGTGCTCGCCACCGCCAACGCAGCCAGGGGAGTGCGTGACGGTATCGATTTCTTCCCGCTCACCGTCGACGTCGAAGAGCGTGCATACGCCGCCGGCAAGATTCCCGGTGCGTTCTTCCGTCGCGAGGGACGCCCGAGCGAGCAGGCGATCCTCACCTGCCGTCTCATCGACCGTCCGCTCCGTCCGGCCTTCCCCGACGGATACCGCAACGAGACCCAGGTCGTGATCACGGTCGTGGGTGTCGACATGCAGAACCCGCACGACGTCATCGCGATCAACGCCGCGTCGGCTGCGCTCATGATCTCGGGCATCCCGTTCGAGGGTCCGATCGGTGCCGTGCGCATGGCGTATTCGCAGGACGGCGAGTGGGTTCCCCACCCGACCTACACAGAGGGCGAGTCGGGCACGTTCGAGATCGTCGTGGCGGGTCGTCAGCTCGACAACGGCGACGTTGCCATCATGATGGTCGAGGCCGGCGGTACCGAGAAGGCGTACGAGTTCTACGACAACGGCGCCCCGAAGGTGTCGGAGGCCGTCATCGCCGCTGGTCTCGAGGCTTCGAAGACGTGGATCAAGGAGTCGATCGCGTTGCAGCGTCAGTTGCTCGCGAGTGTCGTCGCCACGCGCGGCCCGATCGCGCCTCTCGAGTACACCCCGGTTCTCGACTACACCGACGAGATCTTCGCCGAGGTCGAGCGTGTCGCGACGCCGAAGCTCGCTCATGCGGTCACGATCGCGCTGAAGGCCGACCGCAACGCCGCCACCGACGCAGCCGCCGCCGAGACGGTGGCCGAACTCTGCGGAGAAGGTGCAAAGTTCGCCGGCCAGGAGAAGGCCGTGAAGGAAGCGGTGCGCAGCCTCACCAAGAAGCTCGTGCGCAAGCGCGTGGTCGAGCAGGGCGTGCGCATCGACGGTCGCGGACCGCGCGACCTGCGTCCGCTGTCGTCGGAAGTCGGCATCTTGCCGTCAGCCCACGGAACCGGACTCTTCCAGCGTGGTGAGACCCAGGTGTTGAACGTCTGCACGCTGGCGATGCCGCGCATGAACCAGATGCTCGACACGCTCGGTCCCGACAACGAGAAGCGCTACATCCACCACTACAACATGGCCCCGTGGGCAAACGGTGAGACCGGCCGCGTCGGTTCGCCGAAGCGCCGCGAGATCGGCCACGGTGCGCTCGCCGAGCGCGCACTGTTGCCGGTGGTGCCGAGCCAGGAAGAGTTCGCGTACGCGATCCGTCTGGTGTCGGAGGTCCTCTCGTCGAACGGGTCGACGTCGATGGCATCGGTCTGCTCGTCGAGTCTCTCGCTCATGGACGCCGGTGTGCCGATCAAGGCGCCGGTCGCGGGTATCGCGATGGGTCTCATCTTCGCCGAGGGCAAGTACACGACCCTCACCGACATTCTCGGTGCCGAGGACGCGTTCGGTGACATGGACTTCAAGGTGGCCGGAACCCGCGACGCGGTGACGGCGCTGCAGCTCGACACCAAGATCGACGGCATCCCCGCCGACGTGCTGGCCGCCGCGCTCGACCAGGCGCGCGAGGCCCGCATGGCGATCCTCGACAACATGAACACCGCTCTCGAGGCACCTCGCGCCGAGGTGGCAGAGACCGCACCGAAGATCGTGTCGTTCACCATTCCGCTCGACAAGGTCGGCGAGGTCATCGGCCCGAAGGGCAAGGTCATCAACACCATCCAGCAGGAGACCGGTGCCGACATCGCCGTCGACGACGACGGAGCCGTCGGAATCGTCACCATCGGTTCGCCCGACAACTTCCGTGTGGAAGAGGCGAAGTCGCGGATCCTCGCGATCGTCGACCCGCCCACGGCAGAACTCGGTGCCATCTACGACGGCCGCGTCGTGTCGATGACCAAGTTCGGCGCGTTCGTGAACATCCTCCCGGGTCGCGACGGTCTCGTGCACATCTCGAAGCTCGGCAACGGCCAGCGCGTGAACAACGTCGAAGACGTGCTCGAACTCGGCCAGGTCATCAAGGTCCGTGTCGACGACATCGACGACAAGGGCAAGGTCAGCCTGACCCCGGTCGGTCCCGATGGTGAACCGTTGCCCGGTGGCGGTGGCGAGCGCCGTGAGCGCCGCGACCGTGACGACCGCGGTGGACGTGACCGCGGTGGACGCGACCGTGACCGTGGTGGACGCGGCGACCGCGACCGTGACCGTGGTGGTCGCGACGGTGGCCGCAGCGAGCGGTCCGAGCCGCGCAGCGACGGCCCGGTCGAGGTGTCGTTCGAGGACGAGTTCGACAGCGAGATCTCGCGCGACCTCGGCGACCTCGGACCGCGCGACGACCGTCCGCGCCGTCGTCGCTGAAACGTCCTGACCTGAGTTCGCCCCGGCGGCTACCGTGACCCGCGTGATTCGCGTCGGAGTCGTGGGCGCCGCCGGGCGCATGGGTTCGACGATCTGTGATGCCGTCGCCGAGGCTGACGGACTCGAGTTGGTGGCCGCAGTCGACGTGGTGTCAGCCGGTGGCGTCACTCACGGTGTTGCGATTGCCTCCGACCTGAAGGCACTCGCTGACGCCGAGTGTGACGTCGTGGTCGACTTCACCGTCGCAGATGCTGCACGCACTACGTTGCCGTGGCTCGCGTTGCACGGCATGCACGCCGTTGTCGGTACGACTGGGTTCTCGGCCGACGACATCGAGTCGTTCCGCCGGGCTTTCACCGGCTCGAACTGTCTCGTGGCTGCGAACTTTGCGATCGGAGCGGTGCTCATGATGCGCTTCGCCGAACAGGCCGCGCCGTGGTTCGAGACCGCAGAGATCATCGAGTTCCACCACAACGCCAAGGCCGATGCGCCGAGCGGCACGGCAATGGAGACTGCCCGCCGCATGGCGGCCGCGAGCAGCGAATGGGCACCGGATCCGACGAAGCACGAGGTCGTGCCCGGTGCACGCGGGGGAGAGGGCCCCGGTGGAATTCGAGTGCACGGAGTGCGCATGGTCGGCATGACCGCGTCACAGGAAGTGGTGCTCGGAACCGCCGGTCAGACGCTGGTGATCAGGCACGACTCGAACGATCGCGTCTCGTTCATGCCCGGGGTGGTGTTGGCGTGCCGACAGGTGGGCGCGCTCACCGAGCGTTTCACGCTCGGCATCGACTCGCTTCTGTAGCGAATCGAGTTTCGCTCAGGACAGAGCCGAGACCGCAGCCTCGTAGTTCGGCTCAGAGCCGATGTCGGCAACCAGTTCGGTGTGGAGCACCTTGCCGTTCTCGTCGGCAACGACCACCGCACGTGCGAGGAGTCCGTTGAACGCGCCCTCTGCCAACTGAACGCCGAACGCATTGCCGAAACCGCCGCGGAACGACGATGCGGTCTGCACGTTTGCGAGTCCTTCGGCGCCGCAGAAGCGACCCTGTGCGAACGGAAGGTCGGCGCTCACGCAGTAGACGACGGTGTTGTCGAGACCGGCGGCGAGTTCGTTGAACTTTCTCACGCTCGTCGCGCACACCGGAGTGTCGACCGACGGGAAGATGTTGAACACGACGCGCTTTCCGGCAATCGCCGAGTTGTCGAAGTCCTGCAGATTCGACCCGGTGAGGCTGAACGAGGGAAGCGTCTGCCCGGGTGCGGGGAGGTCGCCTGTGGTGTTGACGGGGTTGCCGCCGAAAGCTGTGGTTGCCATGGCGGCGAGCCTAGGGGTGTGCAGGCTCGTTCGCGTCGGGCTCGTCTGCGTCGGGTGGTCCTGGTGAGCGTCGACGTGACGACTGGAGGAACGACAACCCGAACAATCCGCCCACGATCCACCACTGGTAGTCGTTGATCCACTCGACAACCGTCTCGATCTCCGATTCGACGGCCTTCCCGCCGAACCAGAGCACCACCAGTCGAACGACGATGCCGGTCGCGGCGAGTGCCACGAACTTCTTCGGAGGCATCTTCAAATGCCCCACCAGGAGGCAGACGATGTTCGAACCCGGTGCGATGAGCACGGCGGCCCAGCCGGCACGGGCGGTCACCCGTTCGGTCCAGTGGTAGATGGCGGGCAGTTCGCCCACCTGAGACTCGGTCCAGCGGAGTGCGCGCTCGCCGAACCAGCGGCCCACGAAATACAGCGCGACGGCGGCAATCAAGAGGCGAACGAAGCCGACGGTGAAGAAGGTGAAGGCGTCGACATAGGGAATCGCGCCGATGAGGTTGCGGTTCCGTGCCGAGAGGAGCAGAACGACCAACGGGCGTTCGTCAACGAGAGCAGGGCCGATGTTCGTCCCGATCGTTCCGGCCGCGAACAGCACCGAGGTCAGAGCCAACAGGGCCTTTCGCACGCCAGCAGGGTACTTGCTACCGTTTGGCGCCACACGGCGCGGACGCGCCCGACACGAGGGGAAGTGCGATGAAGGGCTTGATGCAGCCGACGCAACTGACGGTGAACCACCTGTTCGACCGCGCCGAGAAGTACCACCGCGACAAGAAGATCATCACCGCGACCGGCACCGGAAAGGACGTGACCACATACGGTGAGTGGGCCGAGCGCACCCGGCGCCTGGCCGGAGCACTCGATTCGCTCGGCATCTCCGCCAGCGGTCGCGTCGCCACGTTCGCGTGGAACACCGCTCGACACCTCGAGCTCTACTTCGCGGCGCCGTGCTCGGGTCGTGTCCTGCACACGCTGAACATCAGGCTCTTCCCCGAGCAGTTGACCTACATCGTGAACCACGCCGAAGACGAGATCATCTTCATCGACACGTCGATCTTCCCGTTGATCGAGCCGCTCCTGAAGACCTTCGAGACGGTGCGTCACCTCGTGTTCATGAACGATGGCAAGGGCACCGTGCCCGAGAAGGTCGACGGATTCGAGGTGCACGAGTACGAGACTCTCATCGGTGCCGCGAAGCCGGCCGAATGGCCCTCGACCATCGACGAGAACCAGGCCGCAAGCATGTGCTACACGAGTGGAACCACCGGCAACCCGAAGGGCGTGGTGTACAGCCACCGCAGCACCTACCTGCACACGATGGGGGCGATGCTCGCCGACACTCTCGGTACTCGCGAGAGCGACGTCATTCTGCCGGTCGTGCCCATGTTCCACGCGAACGCATGGGGTCTCGCACACGCCGCAGTCGCGGCCGGGTCGACCCTCGTCATGCCCGGCCCTGATCTCTCCGGTCCGGCAGTGGCGAATCTGATCGTGGAGGAGAAGGTGACGGTGGCGGCCGGAGTGCCCACCATCTGGATGGCCGTTCTGCCCGAACTGAAGGGCCGTGACACCTCGTCGTTGCGTGCCATTCCGTGCGGTGGCTCGGCGGTGCCGAAGGCACTCAGCGAGGCCTACCGCGAGCAGCTCGGCCTGCCGATCCTGCAGGCGTGGGGCATGACCGAGACGAGTCCGATCGCGGCCGTGTGCCGACTGTCTGCAGCCGACGAACTTCTGCCGATCGAGGAGCAGGCCGAGTTGCGCACGACAGTCGGTCAGATCGCGCTCGGTGTCGAGATGCGTGTCGTCGAGCCGGGCACCACCACGCCCCTGCCGTGGGACGGAGAGTCGAGCGGTGAGTTGCAGGTGTCGGGTCCGTGGATCGCGGCCGACTACTACAACGACCCGCGTTCGCGCGAGAGCTTCACCGACGACGGATGGCTGCGCACCGGCGACGTCGCCGTCGTCGACGCCAAGGGTCGCATCAGGCTCGTCGACCGCACAAAGGACCTCATCAAGTCGGGCGGCGAGTGGATCTCGAGCGTCGACGTGGAGAACGAGTTGATGGCGCACCCGAAGATCGCCGAAGCCGCCGTCATCGGCGTGCCGCACCCGAAGTGGAGCGAGCGTCCGCTCGCCTGCGTCGTGGTGAAGCCCGGCGAGACGCTCACGAAAGACGACGTTCTCGGGCACCTCGCGCCGCGGCTCGCCAAGTGGCAGATGCCCGACGACGTGGTGTTCATCGAGGAAGTGCCGAAGACCTCGGTCGGCAAGTTCTCGAAGAAGACCCTTCGCGAGCGCTACGCCGACTACGTGCTGCCCGGTTCCTGACCGGCTGACGATCGGAGCGCTCTTTCGGATAAGCAACCCCGTCTATTTCGCTAATATCCTCTTCGATCTCGACGCAAGGGGGGCGACGTGGATATTTTGGTGGAAGATTCAGTGAATCGAGCTGCAGGTCGTTTCATTCTGCGTGTCGACCAGGTCGGTGTTGTGTCGCAGATCTCGACCGATGGAACGCAGAAACTGGGCACTTGGACAAAAGCCGTTGACCCTGCACGGCTCGAGCATCAGTCAGACGGAAGATCCATCCGGGTCGGATTCAAGAGATTTGTGATCGTCGACGGTGAATCGAACGAGTCGATCGAGAAATGGTTCTCTGCGTATTCGGATGGAGATGCTGCTCCGCTCGTAGCTGCTGATGATGACGGCAACAAGGTGGACAAGTTGGAAGCACTTCGAGCAGAGGGCCTGCTGACTGATGACGAACTTGCAAAGTTGCAGGAGGAGAGAGACAAGAACAACCGGCTCGCGGCATTGCGAGCTCAGGGGTTGCTGAGTGAGGCTGAACTCAAACTCCTCGGAGCCGCGGAGCCGGCTGTCGCCGCACCGAAAGTGAGTCCGCCTCGACCGCCACGCTACGTGCCTCCGGCGCCTCAGCCGAACCAAGCCGGTCCCACCAACGCTTTTGCAATTGCGAGCTTTGTCCTGTCGCTGATCGGTGGGAGTCTTCTCGCGGTGATCTTCGGCCACATTGCGCTTTCCCAAATCAGCAGAACTCGGGAGAGTGGTCGTGGATTGGCGCTCGCCGGACTGATCATCGGCTACATCACCCTCGGGATCATCGTCATCTTCATCCTTTCGGTGATGACGGCTGCTTCCTCGGTCGACTACTGATGGCGCGCAGCTAGAGACGTCCCGAGCGGATCACCCGTTCGAGGAAACGCTGCGCACGCTCCGAGTCGGGATTGGTGAACACCTTCTCGGGTGTTCCGCGCTCGATGATGCGGCCACCATCGAGCACGCACACGAGATCGCTCGTTT
>VFQT010001421.1_pt1 | contig 28916 bp, 26 predicted proteins | sample 3512381 | NCBI WGS metagenome assembly VFQT01 (sample SAMN10412376, study PRJNA504923) | tailings metagenome | isolation source: Relicate 2 Philex TSF3 active mining site | place: Philippines: Tuba, Benguet | collected 2017-08-29
TGGATCTCCTGCATAGAAATGCCAAACTTCATCTGAAGTTAATTTATGAAAAAGTGAACAACTTCTTGGCTCATCGGAATAAAGACCCAAAATTGCTGTTCCATCAGGACTTCCGTTTTTATTTGTTGTGTCACTTTCATAAGTCTTAGAAAAATAAGTACCCTCGATTGGAAGAATCGTCATTTTGAAATATTCAATTACTTCTTTTGTTGTAAGTTTCAATTTAATAATCCTTCAACAAAATCTTTAGAATCAAAAGCAACTAAGTCATCAATTGATTCACCAATTCCAACAAACTTCACTGGAACGTTTAACTCTTTTTGAACTGCAATAACGATTCCACCTTTAGCGCTTCCATCAAGTTTGGTCAAAATAATTCCAGTTACATCTACTGCTTCTGTAAAAACTCTTGCTTGAATCAATCCATTTTGGCCGGTAGTGGCATCAATTACTAACAATATTTCTGTAACTGTGGCATGTTTTTCTATCACTCTTTTAACTTTTCCTAATTCATCCATGAGTGCATTTTTAGTGTGTAATCTTCCAGCAGTGTCAATCAAAACCACATCTGCTGATACTGATAAACCTTTTTGAACTGCGTTGAATGCAACTGTGGCAGGTTCTGAATTTTCTTCACCCACTACTACTTCGACATTACTTTTTTGTCCCCAAGTTTGTAATTGCTGACTTGCTGCTGCTCTGAATGTGTCTGCAGCACCTAAAACACATTTCTTACCTTGTTTAGTCAATAAATTTGTTAATTTTCCAACGGAAGTAGTTTTACCTGTGCCATTTATTCCAACCATCATTATTACCGATGGTTTTGCATTTAATTTCAGATCTCGATTAGTTGATTCTAAGGATTTTATTAATTGATCTTTTAAAACATTTTTACCATCTTCAGCAGTATGTGCTGTTTTTAAGACTGCGTTCTGCTTCAACTCAGAAATTATTTCTTTAGTAGTTTTTACTCCCACATCTGCCAAAATCAAGGTATCTTCAATCTCTTGCCAGGCTTGTTCATCCAGATTTGATCTAGAAAAAATAGTTAATAAATTACTTCCAAAATTAGATTTAGTTTTAATAACATTTTCTTCTTTATTTTTTCTAGAAAATATACCCATGAAAAGAAATTACTTAAGCAGGTTGATTTTCACGAACTTCACGAAGGCGTTGGCTAACAACTGTTGAAATACCATCGCCTCTCATAGAAATTCCATATAGCGCATCACAAATTTCCATAGTTCTCTTTTGATGTGTAATAACTATCAATTGAGAATTTTCTCTTAATTCTTCATACAAAACTAAGAGTCTTCCTAGGTTTGCATCATCCAGAGCAGCTTCAACCTCATCAAGGATGTAGAAAGGCGAAGGTCTTGCTTTAAATAAAGCAACTAAGAATGCAACTGCGGCTAATGATTTTTCACCACCTGAAAGAAGTGAGAGTTTTAAGTAGCGTTTTCCTGCAGGCTTTACTTCAATGTCAATGCCAGTTGTGAGCATATTTTCTGGATCAGTTAAAGATAAACGGCCTTCTCCCCCAGGAAATAGTCTTGGCAATACTTGTTCGAATTCTCTTGAGACATCTTTATACGCTTCGTTAAATACTTGTTGAACTCTTTCTTCAACTTCTGCAATAACAGAGAGTAAATCTTTTCTAGTTTTCTTTACATCTTCTAATTGCTCAGTTAAGAATTGATTTCTTTCTTCCAAGGCTTGGAATTCTTCTAGTGCTAAAGGATTGATTCTTCCCAGTAATGAAAGTTTCTTTTCTGCATCCAAAGCTCTCTTTTCTTGCTTTTCTCTTACATATGGTTCTGGATCTTTTGGAACAGGTATTGGATCTTCAGGATTTGCGTTTTCATCAACATGCACAATTTGTGGGACTAATTGGTCTGGGCCATATTCACGAAGTAAAGATTCAGAGTCAATTCCATAATCTTCTAAAGCTTTGATTTCCATTTGTTCTATACGAAGTCTTTGTTCCATTCTGGCTACTTCGTCTCTATGAACTGTGTCTACAAGTCTTTCTAATTCACTTGCTAGATCTCTTAAAGCATGTCTAACTTGTTGAACTTCTTGTTCCATTGCTTGCTGATGGCTTGTGGCTTCATCACGTTCTTTTTCAGCAATAAGTAGTGAATTTTCTAGATAAGACATCGCAGTTTCAACTCCTTGCAAAACTGCATTTGCAATGTAGGCCTCACGTCTTCTTTGTTCTCTTCTTTCCAAAGCCTTAGAACGTGCAATTCTTTCACTTTGAGCCGTTTTTTCTAATTGTTCTGCTCTTTGAACTACTGCGGCTAATCTTTCTTCTGCAGTTCTCATTGCCAAACGAGCATCAACTTCTGTTGCTCTTGTGGTTTCTAAAAGTTGAGTTAAACGAATTAATTCAGCTGTATCTACAGAGGATTCTTCAACAGGTGCAGTGTCAGATTCATTAAGTCTTAGTTCAAGTTCTCTTAACACTCTTTCATCATCTGCTCTTGCAGTATGGCTTGCTCGAAGTAAAGAATCTAATCTTTCGGCTTCAGCTTGTGATGAGCGTGATTGCTCACCTAGAGCTGCTAATTTCTCTGCAATGGCGGCAAGTTCTGCATCTGATTCATAAAGTAAAGCAAGGGCAGCGTCTACTTTTTCTTGAGCGCGTTTTTGTTCTTCTTTTGCAGTTTGTAATTCAAATTTTAATTGGTCAACCACCATACTTGCTTGATCTTTTTCTTGAATAGCTTTTTCAACATTGGCTTTAGCTTCAATGCGAGAACGTGAATTTATAGTTCCACCAATTACATAATAAGTAGTAACTTTGTCGCCATCTCTAGTTACAGCAGTTAATCTTGGCTGTAATTTAATTGCCTCTAAACCTTCTTCTAAAGTTTCAACTACAACTGTGTCTTTAAGTAATTTCTTCAATGCATTTTGTAAGTCATATGGAGCATTAATTAGTTCGATTGCATTTCTGGTAAATGGCGGAACAGCTGGTGCATTGTTTTGTTCATATTGAGCATCAGCTAACAAAACTGCAGCTCTTCCTGATTTACTATTCTTTAATTTGTTAACTGCTCTAATCGCATCATTAACTGATTTTGCAGCTATTGCATTTGCAGCATCTCCTAAAGCAACTGCAATTGCAGTTTCCCAACCATTTTCAATTCTTAAAAGTGTTGCAAGTGAACCGATTAAAGATTCGTCTCCAGAGTTTAATAAAGTTTCTCCACCATCTATTTCTTCTAAAAGTGCTTGCTCTAAAGCTTCTGCTCTTGCGTTAAGTGCAGCTTTAGTTCTTGATGCTTCTTGAGATTTAATTTCAAGTTCTGCAACTTTTTCTTGTGCAACTTGTAATTCTTTAGCAACTTGTTCGTATTGAGAATCTAAACCTTTTTCTCCAGCATTTAATCCTGCAATTTGTGACTCTAAAGTTAAGTATTCACTTTTTGCTGTTTCAGCTCTTTCGCGTGCTTCTCTAACTTCTACTTCAAGTCTTGTAGCTTCACTTGCTCTTGCTTCAATTCTTGATTTTGCAGCATTTACTTGTCCAACAAGTCTTGCAAGTTCTTCTCTTTTATCTGCTGCAGATTTAATTGCATTGTTATGTCTTGCTTGTTCGGTTTGGAATAGTTGTTCTGTTGCAGATCTTTCACCTGTTGCTTTGTTTAAAAAGTTTCTTGCGGTTTCCACATCTTTTTGTAATTCGTATGAGTTTTCTCTTACTTGTTTAGCTTCTTTTTCTAAAGCTTCAGGATCTGCCCCAGTTGTTTGTTCTTGAATTTCTTCTTCAACAAGTTTGGCTCGTTCCATGGCCAGAGATCTAGTGCCGAAAAATCTTTCACGAAGAGAAGCTAATTTAAACCAAGTTTGTTGAGCAGTCTGAACTCTAGGAGTTGCTTCCAGTAATAATCTTTCTAATTCTGATTCTCTTAATTTTTTCTCATTAATTTGTGATTCAACAATTGCTTGTTTCTCTCGTAAAATTGTTTCATCGGCAACTTCTTTCATCATGACTTCACGCATTTGCGTCAAATCATCTGCCAAAATTCTTAATTTGGCATCTCTAAGTTCGGCTTGAATTGTTTGTGCTTTTCTGGCCACATCTGCTTGTCTAGCTAAAGGTTTTAATTGTCTTCTAATTTCAGTGGTCAAGTCTTGCAAACGAAGCATGTTTGCTTGAGTTGCTTCTAATTTTCTTTCAGCTTTTTCTTTTCTTCTTCTATGTTTCAAAACACCAGCAGCTTCTTCAATAAAGCCACGTCTACCTTCAGGGGTTGCTGTTAAAACTGCTGAAACTTGACCTTGACCAACGATGACGTGCATTTCTCGACCAATACCAGAATCGGCCAATAATTCTTGAACATCTAAAAGTCTTACTTGATTTCCATTAATTGCATATTCGGATCCACCATTTCTAAATAATGTTCTAGAAATAGTTACTTCAGAATATTCAATTGGTAATGCACCATCTGTGTTATCAATTGTTAAAACTACTTCTGCTCTTCCAAGTGGTGCTCTTCCCGCAGAACCAGAAAAAATAACGTCATCCATTTTTCCACCGCGCAATGTTTTTGCACCTTGTTCACCCATAACCCAGGCAATTGCATCAACGATGTTTGATTTACCAGAACCATTTGGACCGACAACTGCGGTAATTCCAGGTTCAAATTCTAAAGTGGTTGCAGAAGCAAACGACTTAAATCCGCGCAAGGTCAGACTCTTTAAATGCATGAATCGACCTCCCAGAAGTTAAGTATTGTTTTTGTACTACCTTCCAACTCTATCTATGAGGCTTAAGTCGAGGTTGGCAATTTGGGCAAATTGTTGAACTTCTGTTGTTAGAAAAGGCTTCTTTTTCCATTTTGAAATCACACCTGTAACACCTTTCACCTGCGCGACCATATGCCTTTAAATCGTTTTCGAAGTAACCACTTTCCCCATTTACATCGATATACAAGTCATCAAAAGAAGTACCACCTTTTTTGAGAGCTTTTTTCATGACTTTTTTTGCAGCCTTAAGAATTTTTTCAATTTTTTCTTCACTTAAATCTTCACAAATATTTGCCCAATGAGTTTTTGCTTCCCACAAAGCTTCGTCAACATAGATGTTTCCAATTCCTGAAGCAATTTCTTGATTTAATAAGGCTTGTTTTATTCCAGTTCTCCTTTTCTTAATATTGGTAACAACTTCTTTAACGTTAAAGCTTTTTTCTAATAAATCTGGAGCAATATGTAAGGCTGATTCAGGTACTAATCTTTTATCTTTAGCTTCAACTAATTCCTCTAAATTCATCCAACCAAAAGTTCTTTGATCACAAAAATGAAGTGATTTTTTAAAGTTCTTAAAATTGATTACGACTCGGGCATGTTTACTTGGCTTTTCATTCCTTCCTACCAAAAGCATCTGCCCACTCATCCCCAGATGAGCACTTAAGGCAAGTTTTTTACCTTTTATTTCTAACCAAAAAAACTTACCTCGTCGCTCTACAGATTTAATAGTCATACCTATCAAAGATTTTTCAAAAGTTTTTATGCTTTTTGGAAAATTTCTTAAAGCTCTTTTATTTCTAACTTTCACATCACTTATCGTCTTATTAATTAAATATTTTTCTAAACCTTTTCTAACTACTTCTACTTCTGGTAATTCAGGCATTTATTTTTGTTTTAAATCTTGAAACGCAAGTGAAGCTGCTTTTTGTTCAGCTTCTTTTTTGCTTTTTCCGATACCACTTTCAAAAATCTTTTCCCCAAGTTTTACTTTGGCACTAAAACTCTTGTCATGATCGGGTCCAGACTGTTCAATTACATATTCAATAGTTCCTAAATTCTTACTAGCCACAAGTTCAGTCAAACTAGTCTTCCAATCAAGTGCTTCTCCAAGTTCAGCACTTGCAGCAATAATGGGAGCAAAAAGTTGAAGGATTACTTCACTGGATTTTTCGATGCCATGTTCAACATAAATTGCACCAATGATTGCTTCCAGCGAATCTGCCAAAATACTTGATTTATCTTTTCCACCTGTTGCGTCTTCACCTTTTCCAAGGAGCAAGAATTCACCCAAACCTAAAGTTCTTGCCACATCAGCTAAAGCTTTTGCATTGACAACTGCTGCTCTTAATTTGGCAAGTTGTCCTTCTTCAGCATCAGGATTTTTTCTATAAAGCTCATCAGTTACTACTAAACCTAAAACGGAATCGCCTAAGAACTCTAAACGTTCATTAGTTGGGATTCCGCCATTTTCGTATGAATAAGAACGATGAGTTATTGCTTGTTTTAATAATTTTTCAGAAACTTCAACGCCTAGGCGCGCAACTAATTCGCGCATCACAACTTACTTTTTAAGGATTAGTAACTTGACGTTTTGCATATGTTCCACAATTTGGACAAGCTCTGTGTGGAACTTTTTCTGTTCTGCAACGATCACATAAAACTAATGTTGGAACACTTGCTTTCCATTGGGAACGACGATGACGAGTGTTCGCACGTGACATTTTTCGCTTTGGTACTGGCACTTTGGTTTACATCTCTTTCTTTAACTGCGACAGTATTGACCATCGCGGATCTATTATTTCATGCTTGTGTTCTGGATTCTCATCGAGACGAATTCCACACTGGGCACAAAGTCCAAGACAATCATCTTTGCAAAGAGGTCTTGTGGGTAATTCAAGCACCACCGCATCTATGAGGGCAGGCTCAAGATTTAGCAAATCACCTTGTAATTGTCTAACCTCATCTTCTTCATTTTCATTTAATTCTTTATCGTCATATAAATAAAGCTCTGTCAGATAGGGACTGATTTCATAATGGATTGGGTCTAAACATCTTGAACATTCAGCATCAAATTCTAAATTAATGTTTCCTGTTACTAATACACCTTCGACTACTGCTTCTAGTAACAAATCAAGTTCAACTTCATGATCTTTTTCAATAACTACAGGTCCATTGCTTAATGAATTAGGTAATTTTATTTTTAAACTTATTTTCTTTGATTCACCCGCTCTTCTAGGCAACTCGTGCACATCAAGAACTAGTGGATCTCGAGGATCCAACTTCTTCATAAGTTATCTCAAATCTTGGGGATAATTACTACTAATTTTTTCTCTACCCCGACGAACTACTTGCATTACCTTTTGTAATGATTCTTCAAAGTTGGCTAATCTAGCATCAATATATTGATCTGTTTCTAGTCTCATTTTTTGTAATTCTTCATCCACTTGTCGCAAAATGTCTTGAGCTCTTAAATTTGCTTCTTGAACAATTTCGGTTTGAGAAATTAATCGATTTGCTTCATGTTTTGCTTCATCAATAATTGCTTGCCCAGCCATTCTGCCCTCATTCATTACCGCCTCTTTGTTTTCAAGTAGGTGTTGAGCATGCAAAATATCTGGCGGTAATTTGGCTTTTAATTCATTCAATAGATTTGTCATTTCTTGTCTATTAACTAATGCACCATCTCTTGATAAGGGCACAGATCTTGCCTCTTTTATTTCATTTAAAATTCTTTCAATTATCTCTAATGATTCCATTTACTTTTGATACTTCTTTCTTAATGCTTCTTGAACTTTTTGTGGGACTAAATTAGCAATATCTCCCCCATGCCTTGCCACTTCTCGTACCAAACTTGAAGAAAGGAATGAATAAAGAGGATTTGTGGCTACAAATAAAGTCTCAATATCGCCTAATTGATAATTCATTTGAGACATTTGAAGTTCATAATCAAAATCACTTACTGCACGTAAACCTTTAACAATTGCTGTTACTCCATTTTCTTTACAAAAATCAACTAGTAGTCCATCAAAAGTAGCAACTGAAACATTTCCTAAATGTTTAACTGAGTCTTTAATTAATTCAACTCTTTCTTCAATTGAAAACAATCCATTTTTTGAATGATTAACTAAAACTGCCACCACAACTTCTTGCGCTAAATCTGCGGCTCTTTTAAAAACGTCTATATGGCCATTGGTTACAGGATCAAATGAACCAGGGCAAACTACTTTTTGCATACTTGACCGTACCAAACAGTTGTATCGCCATAAGATTTATCTCTCAAACTTTCGAAGCCATCTGGCCAAACAAACTCTTTTATGGCTTTACTTGTTTCAACCACCAAGATGGCATCTTCTGAAAACCATGAATTTTTTAATCCTAAATTTAGAACTTTTGCAATGTCAGCGTTTGCATATTCATAGGGAGGATCTAAGAAAACTAAATGAAAAGGAGCATGGAATTTATGTGCTGGTGGAGTATTGAGCAGTGTTTCAACTTTTACTTCACTTACAAATGCGTCGATATTAAGTTCTTTTAAATTCTGATTAATAGTTTGGCAAGCAGCTTTGTTTGAATCAACAAATAAAGCATTTGCTGCTCCTCTGGATATGGCTTCAATTCCTAATGCACCACTTCCGGCGTAAAGATCTAACACATTTAAATCTTCAATTGCATCTAGTGAAACAAGGGAAGAAAAAACTGCTTCTCTTACTCGATCTGCAGTTGGTCTTGTTCCAGATTCTGGAACTTTAATTCTTCTTCCTCTGAAATCTCCTGCAATAATTCTGGTCATTTAGTTTTTCTCCAAAAACTCTGTTTCTGCTTCTTTTTCTATTTCCATTACAGCTTTTTGTAGCGCTGGAGCGTTATTCAAAGTTAAATCTTGTTCAATCAATTTCTTACAAGCATCTCTGGCTTTTTCAACTATTTCAATATCTTTAACCACTTGAAGCAATTTTAAGGATGACTTTCGTCCAGATTGTCTTGAACCTAAAACATTTCCTTCTCTTCTTATTTCTAAATCTAATTGCGATAACTCAAATCCATTGGTAGTGGCAGCGACCGCATTCAAACGATCGCGAGCAAGAGAATCTTCTGGGCTCTCAGTTACAAAAATACATAACCCGGGATTATTGCCTCTGCCAATTCTTCCTCTTAATTGATGCAATTGACTAACTCCAAATCGATCCGCATCAAGAATGATCATCATGGTGGCATTTGGAACATCTACCCCAACTTCAATAACCGTGGTTGAAACCAAAACATCTAAACCATCTTTACTATTTGGACCAAGATTGAATCGACGCATAATGTCATCTTTTTCTTCACTTGACATTCGTCCATGCAAAACACCAACTCTTAAATCTCTTAAAGGTCCTCCACTTAACATCGGTGCTACTTCTAGAACGGCTAAAGGTGGACGTTTTTCATCTTCACTATTTATATTGGTGTCTTCTTCGCCAACTTCTCCGCCAATTCTTGGACAAACGATATAAACTTGATGACCTTTCTTAACTTCTTCAACAGCTCTTTGCCATGCTCTTTCTAAATGTGCAGGTTTTTCTAATGAATAAACAACATGAGTAGTTATTGGACTTCTACCTTTAGGTAACTCTTCTAAAGAACAAATATCTAAATCTCCAAAAACTGTCATAGCAACAGTTCTTGGGATTGGTGTTGCAGTCATTACTAAAACATGTGGACGTTGATCTCCAGGAGATTTTTGAGCTAACGCAGCACGTTGCTCTACTCCAAAGCGATGTTGTTCATCTACTACAACAAGTGCAAGATCTTTAAATACAACTCCTTCTTGAATTAGAGCATGTGTTCCAACCACAATTCCTGCATCACCATTTTTAATACTTGCTAAAACATTGTTTCTGTTTTGTCCTGTTATTGATCCAGTTAGTAAATCAACCTTTGTTCCATCTTGATTTCCTCCAAGTTCACCTTTAATTGCTAAATCTCCTAACAATTTTTTAATTGTTCTAAAGTGTTGACCTGCTAAAACTTCAGTGGGAGCAAGTAAGGCAGTTTGACCTCCCGCATCTACGGCGGCAAGCATGGCTCGAAGCGCCACGATGGTTTTACCACTTCCCACATCTCCTTGTAATAAACGATGCATGGGATGAGTTTGATTAATTTCTTTGAATAATAGTTCTCCAATTTCAATTTGACCTTGTGTTAATTCAAATGGCAGGTTTGCATCAAATTTACTTAATATTCCATCTTTCGTAGCTTTCCTAGCTGTGGCAGGAAGGAGCGAATCTTTTGCTTTTCTTTGCATTAAAACAGTTTGCAAAACAAAAGCCTCATCGAATTTTAGTCTTTCTAAAGCTTTTGAAACTTGATCTAAAGTTTCTGGTTCATGAATCCAATTAATCGCATTTTTAAATGAAATAAGATCTAACTCATCTTGTAATGCTTCTGGCACAACATCATCTTCTGGCTTAATTTCAAGTTGATCTAATACAAATTTAATAGCTTTACTGGTTCTCCAGCTTGGGACATTTGCACTCGCAGGATAAACCGGGATTAAAGCTTTAGCAAACATTTCAATGACATCAGGATCAGTTTCCTCACCCTGTTGAGCAGTCAAAATATATTCAGGATGAATTAATTGTTTTCTACCTTTATATTCTTGAACTTTACCTGCGAATAAACCTTGAATACCTGGAACTAATCTTTTTTTATGCATACTGGCCATAGCAAAAAAAGCTAAATCGATAGTTCTTCGACCATCTGTTACCACAACTTCTAATCTGGTAGTTCTTTTTCCTTTCATTGGCACTTCTTTGACACTGGCAATTTCAGCTAACACCGTTGCATGTTCACCAATTTTCAAAGATTTCAAATCAGTTAATTCACCACGTTTTGCATACTTTCGCGGATAGTGACGTATCAAATCTTCCACTGATTCATAACCGAATGCAGTGGATAAAAGTTTTGCTGATTTACCGCCCATGACATCAATCAGCGAGGTTTTTAGTGAGACCATTGTTAGTTCTAAGCCTAGAGTCAGTGGGTGCTTTCCTGCCGTATTCGATGCCTTGGGTAGGCTCTTTCAAGGTTAAGTAAATAGTAAGAATTTATTTATAAATCAAGGAGAGAAAAAAACATATGGCAGCTAAATGCGATATCTGTGGCAAAGGCCCAGGTTTTGGTCATAAAGTTTCTCACTCAAATATCAAAACAAAAAGACGTTTCAATCCAAACATTCAAAGAGTTAAAGCTTTAATCAAAGGCACTCCAAAACATGTGAATGTTTGTACTTCTTGCCTACGTGCAGGCAAAGTATCTCGCTAATTAATATTTAAAATGATCGTGGCCTTTAGGGCCTAAAAAATGTTTTCCATCAATTGTTACTTCAGGTTTTCCTTCAAAAACTTCTCCAATTACTTTGAAACCATCTGGAATCTGTCTTGATCTTGGCAAAGTTGCCACAAACGCATGATCATCTCCACCAGTCATAACCCAAATCATGGGATCAACATTTAAAGCAGCTGCCACATCCAATATTTCTTGCTCAGGAATTAAAGCAGTAGTTTTTAAATCAATATGAACAGAAGATGCTTTTGCAATATGGCCTAAGTCTTGAATTAAACCATCAGAAACATCAATCATGGATGAAACAAAATCTTTAGCAATCATTCCTGCAAAATAAGGAATCAAGGGTCTTCTATGTGCATCGCAAACTACTTTGGGAGATTTAAATCCTTTTCTTAAAGCATTTAAACCAGCCTCTGCCCAACCAAGTCGTCCTGCCATGATTACTAAATTTCCAGGTTGTGCTCCACTTCTTGTTAAAGGTGCTTGAGATAAACCTGATTCATTTATATTTCCTAACGCAGTAATGGAAATAATTAATTTGTCGGATTTAGTGGTGTCTCCTCCAACTACTGCAGCGTTAACTAATGCTGCTTCTTCACAAATTCCATCAACTAGTTCTAACAACCAACTAACTTTTGAATTTTGTGGAATTGCAAGACCAATTAATAAAGCAGTTGGTGTGGCACCAGTTACAATTAAATCTGCCAAGTTAGCAGCAGCTGCTCTATGTCCAATATCTTTTGCACTTGACCATTCAGTTTTAAAATGCATTCCTTCTACCAACATGTCAGTAGAGGCAACAACTTGATTGTTATCTAATTGCACGATTGCAGCGTCATCGCCCAAACCTAAAATCACCTGCGAAGCTGGTGCCAGACGAGATTTGAGTAATTCGACAAAGCCGAATTCCCCAATTTCACCTATTGTTTCATCGCTCATCTAGCTTCACCTCTTTTCAATTATCTAACTTAAATGTATGTTAAGTCCTTACATCCCTTAAAGAAAGTTGAATATATGAGCGTCCAAGCATACATTCTTGTCCAAGTTGACGTTGGTAAATCTAATGACGTTGCTAAATCTATTAATTCAATCCCAGGAGTGATGAACGCTGAACATGTCACAGGACCTTATGACGTCATTGTCAGAGCTGAAGCTAAAGATATGGATCAACTTGCAAAAGTTGTCTTAACCAAAATACAAAGTGTTCCAGGAATTACTCGAACTCTAACTTGTCCAATAGTTAGTTTGTAGATTTAGTGAAGACCTAAAGGTCTATCTAATGCTTCTTTAATTAAATAATCAATCAATTCTTCATATTTCAATCCGGTTGCTTCCCACATGCGTGGAAACATTGAGATTGAAGTAAAACCTGGCATGGTGTTTATCTCATTAACTAAAACTTGTTCATCTTCTGTGATGAAGAAATCTACTCTGGCTAATCCTTCGCAATTCAATAAATCAAAGACTCTTGTGGCAAGCATTTGAACTTTATCTTGTAATTTCCTATCTAAATTTGCAGGAACTATTAATTCAGCTGAGTCATCCAAATATTTTGCTTCAAAATCATAAAATTCGTGTCCAGCTTTAACAACAATTTCAGCAGGTAAACTTGCTCGTGCAGCTTTCTTGCCCTCACCACTTATAACTGAGCATTCAATTTCTCTGGCATTTTCAATACTTTTTTCTACAATTACTCTTTTATCAAATTTTCTAGCTTCTTCTATGGCGTTTTCTAATTGTGAAAAATCTTTAATTTTACTTATTCCTACAGAACTGCCGGCTCGTGCTGGTTTTACAAAGACAGGTAAACCCATTTCTTTGATTTGTTTGAGAATTTCTTCTTTATTTTTCTGCCATGAAACATCCAATATTGAAACAAAATCCCCTACCGGAAATTCAGTAATTTTGAGCAGTGCCTTTGTAGTGGTTTTATCCATGCCAATAGCACTTGCCAAAACTCCTGCACCTACAAAAGCAATAGCGTGCATATCAATTAAGCCTTGAATAGTTCCATCTTCTCCAAATGGTCCATGAAGCACTGGGAAAATTACATCGAGAGAAATTAATTCCTCTGGGGGAAATTTTGAAACTTTTATTACTTTATTATCTTGTAAACCTTGAATAGTAACTTCTGGTAAATCTTTCTTTTCTAGTTTTAAAAATGGCTTTTTATCTTCAAAAATTACCCACTGATTATCTTTGGTTAAACCAATTGGGATCACATCATATTTGTCTCTATCAATGACATTGATTATGGAATTTGCCGAAATGCAAGAAATCTCATGCTCACTAGATCTTCCGCCGAATAAAACTCCGACTCTTAATTTTTCCATTATGAGTCAATCTTATTCATGTTCTGCGGTTATTGGTTGCTCTAACAATGCAGTCATTACTTCATGCGCATCATCGCCGTCTCTAATTACTCTTAAAACTTGGGCAGCAATTGGCATATCTAAGTTAAATTTTGCAGCAATTGCTAAAAGAGGAGCTAAACTTTTTGCTCCTTCAACAGTTCCATGGGCTTTTTCTTGAGCCTGTTCAATTGTTGCGCCATGTCCTAGGGCTTCACCAAAAGTTCTATTTCTAGAAAGTGGAGATTGACTTGTTGCAATTAAATCTCCAATTCCTGCAAGACCTAAAAATGTTTCAGTTTTAGCACCTAAGGCAACTCCCAGTCTTGTCATTTCTGCTAAACCTCTAGTGATCAATGCAGATTGGGTGTTTTCTCCAAGTCCTAATCCAACTGCGATTCCATTTGCAATTGCTACAACGTTTTTTATTGCACCTGCTAATTCAGTACCAATCACATCTGTGGTCCAAAAAACTCGGAAATAATTTGTTGCTAAAGCATTAGCAATATCTGCTGCAACATCTTCGTCTACACAAGCAACTGTGGAAGCAGTTGGTTGCCTATGAATAATTTCAGCAGCTAAATTTGGTCCACTTAAAGCTGCCACTCTATTTTCGGAACAACCAAACACATCCATCATCACTTCAGTAATTCTCATTTTGGTTGAGTTTTCAATACCTTTTATCAAAGAAACAAATACAGCAGTTGGAGAAACTAAACTTTTCCAACTCTCTAAGTTTTGTCTTAAAGACTGAGCCGGTAGGGCAAAGAAAACTAATTCTTTATTTTGTAATACTTCTTCAGGATTATTACTTGCTTTAATACGTGATGAGAGTTTTACATTTGGATGAAACTTAGAATTATGTCTATTTTCATTTATATCTTTAACTACATTTTCATCTCTAGCCCATAAATAAACTTCATTTCCAGCATCAGCTAAAACTTGCGCACATGCTGTTGCCCAAGCTCCTCCACCCATCACCGCAACTTGTCTCATGGTCTTTCCTTAGTCCAAGGCATTCTTTGACTTGGTGGAGTCTCATTTCTTAAATCAGCTAATTGTTTTGTGATTGCATCCATAATTCTTGAAGTGGCAATTTTCAATAATTCTCCAGTAATTTCTTGATCGTATAAATCAGTTAAATAAACAGGTGCTCCAGCTTGCACCATCATTGTTTTCCTAGGTAATAATTTCAATTTCTTCGAATAAGGTGCTAACACTAAATGTGCTCCCCAGTGCGCCACTGGAATTACCGGCAACTTAGTTGCTAAAGCAATTCTTGCTGCCCCAGTTTTTCCTTCCATCGGCCACAAATTTGGATCACGAGTTAAAGTTCCTTCAGGACTTAACACCACCGCTTCGCCTTTTTCAACAGCCTTAATAGCACCGCGCACCGCAATTTTTGCATGTCTTGATTCACGATAAACCGGAATTTGTCCAGCTAACCAAACCAGTTGTCCAATTACAGGAATTCTAAAAATTCCTGATTTAGCTAAAAATTTTGGTGGTCTATTGTTATCCCACATAAATTGTGCAACCACGAATGGATCAAACCAAGAATTATGATTCATCGCAACAATAATTCCTGAATCTTGTTGCAGATTTTCTACACCACGATAATCGCGTTTAGTGAATAAAACTAGTAAAGGTCGAAGAACTACAACAATAAATCGGTAAACAAATCCAAGTCTTGACTTACGCGTTACAAAAGCCATAAAGAGTATCCAATCAGCATGATGCCCGATAGCAGAAACTGCTACCGGGCATCAACTCTAAAATGCTTGTCTTTTAGCGCTTTTTCTTTCCTGCTGCTTTTACTTTCTTAGCAGTAGCTTTCTTTGCTTTTTTAGCAGCTCTTTTGCCACCCAAAACAATGTTTTTGAAATCTGCTGCTGGTCTAAATTTTGCAACTGTTTTTGCAGGAACTTTAACTGGAGCACCAGTCATTGGGTTTCTTGCAATTCGAGCTGCACGAGTTTTCTTTTCCCAAATTCCAAATCCTGCGATTGAAACTTTTTCACCTGATGCAACTGCATTGGTGATGGTATCGAAAAAGATGTCGACAAAATCAAGAGCTTGACGACGATTTGCTTCAAAGTGTTGTTGCACTAAGTCTGCTAAGTCTGGTTTCTTCAACTGGGGAACCTTTCTAAAGTTCTCTTTTACCTTTAAATAAAGGTGTTGTAATAAAAGTTTTTTATTACAAAGTTAAAATTACGCAATAAAATAAGGGTTTTTCATTCGACACGCCAAAAAATCCTTACCAAATAAGGAAAATTTTTTTAAAAACCTAAAAATAAAGGATTTTTATGTAACGGGTGTGAAATGAGTTAACTACTGGGTAACTGGCTTAAAACTTGGTCTGGTTTTTTCAAACTCAGTAATTTTTGATTCATGACGAAGTGTTAAACCAATATCGTCTAAACCTTCCATGAGTCTCCAGCGAACATAATCATCAATTTGAAATTCTGCTTCTAAATCTTTTGCAATAACTTTTCTTTTTTCAAGATCTACTGTTATTTCTGTATTTGGATCACTTTCCACTAAAGCCCAGAGTTTTTCAATCACATCTTGAGAAACTAGTGCTGTCACAAGCCCTGCTTTACCTGAGTTTCCTCTGAAAATATCTGCAAATCTTGAAGACAAAACCACTTTGAAGCCATAATCCATCAAAGCCCAAACTGCATGTTCACGAGAAGAACCGGTACCAAACTCTGGACCTGCAATAAGAATTGATCCATTTTTGTATTCGGCTTTGTTTAAAACAAATGCTGAATCTTCGCGCCAAGCTTTAAACAATGCATCTTCAAAGCCATGACGAGTGATTCTTTTTAAATATTCTGCAGGAATAATTTGGTCTGTATCAACGTTACTTCTTCTTAACGGAACACCAGTTCCTGAATGAGTTATAAATTTTTCCATTAAATTTGATCCGGAGTGGTAATTGTGCCTTTGATTGCAGTTGCAGCTGCCACAAGTGGAGAAACTAAATGTGTTCTTCCACCAGGGCCTTGTCTTCCTTCAAAATTTCTATTAGAAGTTGAGGCAGCTCTTTCTCCTGGTTTTAATTTGTCAGGATTCATTCCTAAACACATGGAGCATCCGGCATTTCGCCAATCTGCACCTGCTTCTTTGAATATTTGAGGCAATCCTTCTTGTTCTGCTTGGATTGCAACTTTGGCACTTCCTGGAACCACCATCATTTTTACACTTGACGCAATTTTTTTACCTTTCAAAATTGCGGCTGCTGCTCTTAAATCTTCAATACGACCATTTGTGCATGAACCTAAGAAAACTGTGTCAACTTTGATATCTCTAATTTTTGTGCCTGCTTTTAAGTCCATATATTCCAAAGCACGTTGGGCAGCAGCTTTTTCTGTTGGATCACTAAATTGTTCTGGACTTGGTACAACATCATCTATGGAAACTCCTTGACCAGGATTAGTCCCCCAAGTAACAAATGGTTTTAAAGTTGAAGCATCAATTATTACTTCGGCATCAAATTTTGCATCATCGTCTGTTTTTAAAGTTTTCCAATATTCAACTGCTTTATTCCAGTCATCACCTTTTGGTGCATGTGGGCGATCTTTCATATATGCAAAAGTAGTTTCATCTGGTGCAATCATTCCGGCTCTGGCACCTGCTTCAATACTCATATTGCAGATAGTCATTCTGCCTTCCATGGATAAAGATCGAATTGCTTCACCGCGATATTCCAACACATATCCTTGGCCACCACCGGTGCTAATTTTTGCAATCACTGCCAAAATAATGTCTTTTGCAGTTGAACCTTTTGGTAATTGACCATTTACAGTTATGGCCATTGTCTTAAATGGTTTTAGTGGAAGTGTTTGGGTTGCTAAAACATGTTCAACTTCACTTGTGCCAATTCCAAAGGCAAGTGCACCAAAAGCACCATGAGTTGAAGTATGGGAATCTCCACAAACAATTGTCATGCCAGGTTGAGTAAGACCAAGTTGTGGACCAACTACGTGAACAATTCCTTGTTCAACATTTCCTAACGAAAAAATTCTTAATCCAAATTCTTTAGCATTATTTCTTAGGGCATCAACTTGCGCTCTGGAAACTAAATCTGCAATAGGTTTATCTATATCTACAGTTGGTACGTTGTGATCTTCTGTTAAAAGTGTTAGATCAGGACGTCTAACTTTTCTGCCACTTGCTCGCAATCCATCGAAAGCTTGTGGTGAAGTTACTTCATGAACTAAATGAAGATCAATGAAAAGTAAATCAGGTTCTCCACTTGCTTGGTGCACAATGTGTGCATCCCAAACTTTTTCTGCAAGTGTTTTTCCCAATTTGTTTCTCCTTATTTAGATAATGAAATCTTTTTTGGCCCTTTGGTAGCCCCGACGGGATTTGAACCCGCGTTACCGCCTTGAGAGGGCAGCGTGCTAGGCCGCTGCACTACGGGGCCAAAGATTTTCATTGCCTTAATAAAAATCTTAACAGCGAAATAATTTTGCGAAAATTTTAGTTGCGAATTCTCACACGATCAGGTGTGAGTTCTTCTAACTTGGTGATTCCTAAGAGTCTCATAGACATTTCAATTTCAGATTTGAGCAGTTGCACTACTCTTTCAACCCCTAATTCTCCTCCAGCCATAAGGCCATATAAATAAGCTCGTCCAACTAGAACTGCGTTTGCGCCCATTCCTATCGCAGCCAAAATATCTGTGCCAGACATGACTCCACCATCAATCAAAACTGTCATCTCTTTGCCAACTGCTTTTCTAACTTCAGGAAGTAATTCCAATGGCACAGGAGCTTTATCCATTTGTCTTCCCCCGTGTGTGGAAAGAATAATTCCGTCAACGCCAGCATTTTTTAACATCACGGCATCTTCTACAGATTGAACACCTTTAATTAAAAGTTTTCCATCCCATATAGTTTTTAACCATTTAATATCTTCAAGAGTTATGGAAGGATCAAATATTTTTGATAATAGATCTGCAACTGTGCCACCACTATCGTTCATATCAAGGGAAGCAAAAACTAATGGTTCGGTGGTTAAAAGATTGCCCCACCATTTTGGATACTTAGCCATATCTAACAAAGTTTTTAAAGTTAGTTTTGGCGGAATTGTTAAACCATTTTTGACATCTCTATATCTAACTCCACCAACTACAGTGTCAACGGTTAAAACTATGGCTTCAAAACCTGAAGCTTTAACGCGAGCAACCAATTTTTCGTTTGGTTCTTTTTCACGTCTTACATATAACTGATACCAACGTCTAACATCTGGAACTTCTTTAGCTAAATCTTCTGGTGAAGTTGTGCCAAGAGTAGAAAGCCCATACAAAATTCCATATTTTTTTGCCACTCTGGCAACTGCAGGTTCACCCTCATAGCCCATCATTCGAGTAAATCCAGTTGCGGCAAATGCAAAAGGAAGAGCATTTTTTTGACCCAATATTTCAACAGAGGTATCAACATTTGTCACATCTCTTAACACTCTGGGAGAAAATTCAACTTTAGAAAATACTTCGCGTGCTCTATTTAGACTTGCTTCTGAGCCAGATGCTCCATCTGTGTAATCAAATACAGATCGAGGAGTTCTTTTCATTGCTTGTTGTCTTAGATCCCACAAATTTGTGGCTTTGGAAAGTCTTAACTTTTTACGATTTAGGCTGGGCCAGCGAAATCCAATTAGAGAGATAACCTCTTTAGGTCTTGGAAATCTGCGTTTGGCCATGTGATTCCTTCTTAATTGTTAATCAAAAATTACTACATACTTGTATACAAGTTCTCATTGGTTGCTTTGTTTTGCTGGGGTACTAGGACTCGAACCTAGACAAGCGGATCCAGAAACCGCTGGGCTGCCAATTACCCCATACCCCACTGGCATTTAATTATTTTTTAATCTGCTGTCGAATTCTAGAAAGGACTTTTTCTTTACCCAATAATTCCATTGATTCAAAAAGTGGAGGAGAAACTCTTCTGCCAGTTACTGCAACTCGGATTGCTGTAAAAGCAACTCTTGGTTTCAAACCCATTTGTTGCACAATTACTTTATTGAATTCATCATGCAATTTTTCTGTCTTGAATTCATCAATTGTTTCGATAATTTTGATTGCTTCTTCTAAAACAGGCATATTTTCGTGTGTTAAAGAACTTTCCGCATCTTCATGATTTACCTTAAATTCACTTTCTTCAACTAAAAGAAAACTCAACATTCCTTGAGCTTGCGATAACTTTTCTAATCTTTCTCGAACTAACGGAGTTGCCTTTAAAATCATGTCTATTTGTGCTGTGGTGGGATTTTCAGATAGCACTTTTTCCACAATTAATTGATTGGTAATTCTGTGCGCTAATTCTTCAGGGCTTAGTTTTCTGATCCAGTCAGCATTTATTGCAGTGCATTTTTTTATATCAAATCTTGCTGGATTTGCACTAACTCTTTTAATATCAAAATTATCAGCCATTTCTTTCATGGAGAAAAATTCAATGTCATCCCCAAAAGACCAGCCAAGTAATGCCAAATAGTTAAGTAATCCTTCAGGTAAGAATCCTTCTTTTTTATACATTAAAAGACTTGACTCAGGATCTCTTTTAGATAATTTTTTGTTACCTTCACCCATCACGTAAGGCAAGTGTCCAAACTCTGGAGTAATTCCTGTGCCGATTCCAATTTGTTTAAATGCTTCATAAAGTGCAATTTGTCTAGGTGTTGAAGAAAGTAAATCTTCTCCTCTTAAAACATGTGTTATTTGCATAAGTGCATCATCTGCAGGATTTACTAAGGTATATAACGGATCACCGTTAGCTCTTACTAAAACATAATCTGGAATATGTTCTGGATCAAAACTTAATTCGCCTCGCACTATGTCATGCCAGGTAATGGTTTTACCTGGCATTTTAAATCTTAAAACTGGAGTTCTTCCCTTACTTTCAAAATTAATAACTTGTTCTCCAGTTAAATTTCGACAGTGCCCGTCATAACCTGGAGTTTGACCTTTTTCTTTTTGCGCTTTTCTTCGTTCTTCAACTTCTTCTTGAGAGCAATAGCAATGGTAGGCAAATTTATTTTCTAATAACCTCTTAGCAATATCGGCATAAATATCTAATCTTTCACTTTGTCTATATGGACCAAAATCTCCGCCCACTTCAGGACCTTCATCCCAATTAAGTCCAAGCCACTTTAATGAATCTAAAAGTGCGTTATATGACTCTTCACTATCTCTTGCAGCATCTGTGTCTTCAATACGAAAAACAAATGTTCCGTTGTTATGTCTTGCAAATGCCCAATTAAAAAGTGCAGTTCTCACCATGCCTACATGTGGATCACCAGTTGGTGATGGACAAAAACGAACTCGTATTTTATTTGACATGAGCTTTTAATAATCCATAAGTTACGGCATCAGAAATTGCGTTCCAAGAAGCTGCAATCACATTTTCATGCACTCCAACTGTGTCCCATTGATTGTTGCCATCACTGGTTTCAATCAATACTCTGGTCACAGCACCTGTTCCTTTAACACCTTCCAGAATACGAACTTTATAGTCAATTAATTCTAGATTTCCAATTTCTGGATATATTTTTTCTAAGGCAACTCTTAGAGCTTTATCTAAAGCGTTAACTGGACCGTTACCTTGAGCGGTTTGTAAAATTCTTTGTCCATTTGCAATTACATTTACTGATGCATCTGTCGTGATTTTTCCTGCTTGATCTTGTTCAACAGTAACCTTCCAAGATTCAACCGTGAAGTATTTGGTGACGTTTTCACCTATTTCATTTCTTAAAAGTAATTCAAATGAAGCATCGGCTGCTTCAAAAGTGTATCCGCGAGATTCCATGTCTTTAACTTTTTCAACAACACTTGTTAATACATCTTTTTTATCAGTTAAATCAATTCCTATTTCCTTACCTTTTAATTCAATTGAAGCTCTACCTGCCATATCTGAAACTAAAGTTCTCATATCATTTCCAACTAAATTTGGATCAATATGTTGATAAAGCATTGGGTCAATTTTTACTGCACTGGCATGAAGTCCTGCTTTATGAGCAAAAGCAGAAAAACCAACGTATGGTTGATGTTGATTTGGATTAATGTTGGTAATTTCACTAACAGCATGTGCAATTCTGGTCATTTCTTTTATTGCATCACTTGGTACAACTACTTTTCCTTTTTTTAATTGTAAATTTGCAACCACGCTAAATAAGTTTGCGTTACCACTTCTTTCGCCATAACCATTTGCGGTTCCTTGAACATGTGTAGCGCCTGCATCAACTGCAGACAATGTATTTGCTACTGCACAATTTGTGTCGTCATGACAATGAATTCCAATTCTTGCATTTGTTGAATTCAAAACATCATGCACAACTTGACCTAATTGGTCTGGAAGCATTCCCCCATTTGTGTCACATAGGGCTACAAGTTCTGCACCCGCTTGCATCGCAGTTTTCACAACTTCTAATGCATAATTTTTATTACTTAAATATCCGTCAAAAAAATGTTCAGCATCTAAAAACACAGTTCGACCTTGTGAAACTAAATACTCCACAGTATCTTTAATCATGTTTAAGTTTTCATCTAAAGTTGTTTTAAGCGCTAATTCAACATGTCTATCAAAAGATTTAGCCACTAAAGTTATAACTTTGGCGTTTGAATCAAGTAATGCTCTTACAAGTTGATCATCTTGAGTTTTAGTGTTTGGTCTTCTGGTACTTCCAAATGCAGCTAATGTTGCATTTTTAAGTTTAAGTTCTGTTTGAGCTTTGGCAAAAAATTCTGTGTCTTTTGGATTTGCTCCTGGCCATCCACCTTCAATAAAACCCACACCTAACGCATCTAAATGTCTTGCAATATTTAATTTGTCTTGAACTGAAAGATTTAGTCCTTCTTGTTGAGCGCCATCTCTTAAAGTTGTGTCATAAATATGAAAAGCAGCAGGATTAAGTGAACTATTGTTACTCATAATTAAATCCTTTCTGCCAAACAAAAAACCCCTCGCTGATTTTCCGCGAAGGGCTGGCACACATTTTGTGGGGCTTAACCCGCACAACTTGTGCGCTTATCTAATAATGATCTGGTTGTTCATTAGTTCTAAGTTTGCCCCATAAGTAATTACAGGTTTAAATCTGGGGGTATTAACCTACGTTCAAAGTCCAGTTGTGTTCATCTTTGGCAACACCAGTTTGAATATCAAGCAACGCATCACGAAGCTTAGAAGTGATTTGACCTGTTTCCCCATTGCCAACTTGGAATTGGCCATCTTTAGATTTCACAGTTCCTACTGGAGTAATAACAGCTGCGGTACCACAAGCAAACACTTCAGTTATTTCACCTGATTCGCAACCTTTTTTCCAATCTTCAACACTTATTCTTGCTTGACTTGATTCAAGATTTAAATCTTTAGCCAAAGTTAAAATTGAATCTCTAGTAATTCCTGCCAGTAACGATCCAGTTAATTCTGGGGTGACAATTTTGTTTTCTTTCCCATAAACAAAATACAAATTCATTCCACCCATTTCTTCTATCCAACGTCTTTCAATTGCATCTAGCCACACAACTTGATCGCAGCCTTCTTGAGCCGCTTGTGCTTGAGCAATTAGTGAGGCCGCATAATTTCCAGCAAACTTGGCTTCCCCTGTACCACCTGGGGCAGCTCTTACATATTCAGTACTTAACCAAACAGAAACTGGTTTTAAACCTTTTGGAAAATATGCACCAGCAGGAGAAGCAATTAACATGAATTGAAATTTATTCGCAGGTCTTACTCCCAAGCCCACTTCTGTAGCAAACATAAATGGTCTTAAATATAAAGATTTTTCTCTATCTTGAGGAACCCAATTTTTATCCACTGAAATTAATTGTTTAATCGCTTCAACAAATAATTCTTCAGGCATTTCTGGCATAGCCATTCTCTTTGCACTTTTAGCAAATCTTTTAGCATTTTCAAATGGTCTAAATGTTTTGATTGAACCGTCACTATGTCTATACGCTTTTAATCCTTCAAAGATTGCTTGTCCATAATGCAAAGTCATGTTCGCTGGATCTATTTCTAATTTTGAATAAGGAACCACTCTTGGATTAATAAATCCTTTATCTTGTTCCCAATCAATTAAAACCATGTGATCGGTGAAATATTTACCAAATCCTGGATTTTCTAAAATTTCATTTCTTTGAGTATCAGTTTTACTAGAACTATTTTTTGAAACACTAAAACTTGTCATGAATTTACCAATTTAGCGATCGCATCTCCTATTTCATGAGTGCTTCGCTTAGTTTGTCCTCTGCTGGCTAAGTCTTTTGAAACTGCATCTTCAATCTTTTTACTTAAAGCATCCTCTCCAAGATGTGACAACATCATTGATGCACTCATGATTGCAGCAGTTGGATCAGCAATTGCTTTTCCAGCAATATCTGGTGCAGAACCATGGACTGGTTCAAACATAGATGGAGTTGTTTTTTCAGGATTTATATTTCCACTTGCAGCAAGTCCTATTCCACCTGCAATTGCTGCACCAATATCAGTCAATATATCTCCAAATAAATTATCAGTGACAACAACATCGAATTTTTCAGGATTTGTGACAAAAAACATTGACGCTGCATCAACGTGTTGATATTCTGTTTTCACTTCTGGAAAATCTTTAGAAACGTTTTCGAAAGTTCTTTTCCACAAATCACCAGCAAAAACTAAAACGTTTGCTTTGTGTACCAAAGTTAAATGTTTTCTTCTTTTTTGTGCTCTATTAAAGGCATCTCTTATGACTCTTTCAGCACCTTTTGCGGTATTTAAAGATTCTTCAGTGGCAACTTCATCTTTAGTGTTTTTTCGTAAGACTCCACCAGAACCAACATAGGCACCTTCTGTTCCTTCTCTTACTACAACCATGTCTATATCTTTGGTAGTTTTTCCTGCTAAAGGTGTAGTAACACCTGGAAAAAGTTTTACCGGTCTTAAGTTCACATAATGATCTAGGACAAATCTAAGTTTTAGTAATAATCCACGTTCAAGAATTCCTGGAGCAACTTTTGGATCTCCAACCGCACCCAGCAAAATTGCATCAAACTTTTTTAATTCATCAATTACTGAATCTGGAAGTGTTTCTCCAGTATTTAAATACCGTTTAGCACCTAAATCGTAGGTTTGAGTTTCAAGTTTTACCCCAGTTGCATCTAAAGCTTTACATGCTTCAGTTACAACTTCGGTTCCAATTCCATCACCTGGAATTAATGCAATGCGATAGGAAGACATAATAAATACAAGCGTAGGGCTCAACTACTTTTTAAACTCCTGCTACCCTTTATTCATAATGATTCGTTGCTTACTACTTCAGAGCCGCAGCGAGGCCTAACGACTGGCCTCCTCGCTGCGGGAGTTAGTCATTTGCTGGTCGCAAAAGATTTTTTCCGACTAGTCACTAAAGAGGTAAGAAGTAAAAATGAAAAATAACAATCAAAAACCTTCTCCGATGAAATTTCATCGTTATGAAACTTTTAAACCAATCGAATTAACAAACAGAACCTGGCCGAATAACAAAATCGTCAAAGCGCCTCGTTGGTGTGCGGTTGATTTAAGAGATGGAAATCAAGCACTTATTGATCCCATGACTCCAGCTAGAAAAAAGAAAATGTTCGAATTGCTAGTCAAGATGGGTTATAAAGAAATTGAAGTTGGTTTTCCCGCTGCTAGTCAAACTGATTTTGATTTTGTTCGACAATTAATTCAAGAAGACTTAATCCCAGATGATGTGGTAATTCAGGTTCTAACTCAAGCACGTGAACATTTAATTGAAAGAACTTATGAATCTTTAGAAGGCGCAAAGCAAGCAATCGTACATGTTTATAACTCAACCTCAACCTTGCAACGAAAAGTTGTTTTTGATTTAGATAAAGATGGCGTTAAAGATATTGCAGTTAATGGTGCTCGTTTAGTGGCAAAATATGCCGAACAAATGGGTGATACTGAAATATTTTTTGAGTATTCTCCAGAATCTTTCACAGGTACAGAACTTGAATACGCAGCAGAAGTTTGCAATGCCGTAAATGATGTTTGGCAACCAACAAAAGATCGACCAACAATCATTAATCTTCCTGCCACAGTTGAAATGGCTTCTCCAAACGTATACGCCGATTCAATTGAATGGATGAATCGTAATTTAGAAAGAAGAGATTCAGTAATACTTTCCTTACATCCACATAATGACCGCGGAACAGCAGTTGCAGCAGCAGAATTAGGTTACTTAGCAGGGGCTGATCGCATCGAAGGTTGTTTATTTGGAAATGGTGAAAGAACTGGAAATGTTTGTTTAGTGACACTAGGACTTAATTTGTTTAGTCAAGGAATTGATCCACAAATTGATTTTAGTGACATAGATGAAATTAAAAGAACAGTTGAATATTGCAATCAATTACCTGTCAATGAGAGACATCCTTATGGTGGAGATTTAGTATTCACAGCTTTTTCTGGATCACATCAAGATGCCATCAATAAGGGATTAAAAGCATTACAAAAAGATGCCGATCAAAACAAAGTAAACATCGATGATTTCAAATGGCAAGTTCCCTATCTGCCAATAGATCCAAAAGATGTGGGAAGAAGTTATGAAGCAGTAATTAGGGTTAACTCACAATCTGGCAAAGGTGGAGTTGCCTACATTATGAAAACTGAACACCAACTTGATTTGCCAAGAAAATTACAAATCGAATTTTCACAAGTCATTCAAAAAGTTACTGACACTGAAGGTGGCGAAGTAACGCCAAATGAAATGTGGGAAGTTTTTAAGGATGAATATCTACCAAACCCGGAAAAACCATGGGGGCGTTTTTCTTTAGTTTCAGTTGCACAAGATTCAGCTGTTGATGGGGATACAACTTTAACTGCCACAATCAAAGACAATGGCAAAGAGTTTGTAATTAAAGGTATTGGTAATGGTCCAATTGCAGCTTTTTGTAATGCACTAGAAACTCATGGAATCAAACTTCGTGTACTTGACTACCACGAACATGCCTTATCTTCAGGTGGAGATGCTCAAGCAGCTGCTTATTTGGAATGTTCTATTAATTCAAGAACTTTATTTGGAGTGGGAATTGATCCAAGTATAGTTACTTCTTCACTAAAAGCAATTATTAGTGCAGTAAATAGAGCAATTCGTTAATTAAAGTTAACTACGCGGGCAAATTTCGCGTCCATTGCTTTAGCAACTTCATTCAATACTTCTTGAGGAATTTCAGAATCAAGCGTTAACGCAACTAAAGCTGTGCCACCTTTTGCTTCACGAGATAATTGCAAGTTTGCAATATTTATATTGTGTTTTCCAAGAATTCCACCGATTAAGCCAAGCATGCCTGGACGATCTGAATATTTCAAAAACGCCATATGGTCATGTATTGCAACATCTAGCTCATATTTATCAATACCAACTAATTTAACTGTTGCTTGAGTTCCAGAAATAGTTCCAATCACAGAAACATTTTCTGCAGAATTAGTAGTTACTTCAACTTTTGCTTGGACTCGATAATTTGGAGATTCTTTTTCGGTAAAAATTGAAGATTCAATCCCACGATCTTGCGCAATGTTTGGTGCGTTTACATAAGTTACTGCCACATCAACTAATTGAGTTAAAACTCCTTTGAGAGCTGAAGTTTGCAAAATCTTCACATCATTTTCGACAACTTCACCTTTAATTTCAACATGAACTCTGGTAACTGAACTTGTAACTAAACAAGCAGCAATTCTGCCTAGATTTTCCACAAGTGGAAGAAGCGGTCTGACTGGTTTTGCGATAGCTCCGCCTTTAACGTTTACGGCATCTGGCACAAGTTCTCCACTTAAGGCAAGGCGCACAGATTTAGCTACTGCAATTCCTGCTTTTTCTTGTGCTTCATCTGTTGAGGCGCCCAAATGAGGTGTACTTACAACTTCATCTAATTCAAACAAAGGAGAATCGGTACAAGGTTCTTTCGAAAAGACATCCAGACCTGCACCAGCAACTCTTTTTTCTTTTATTGCTTTGTAAAGTGCTTGTTCGTCAAGAATTCCACCACGAGATGCATTAATAATTCTTACACTTGGTTTAACTTTCTTTAAAGCATCTTCACCAATTAAACCAATTGTTTCTGGATTTTTTGGTAAATGAATTGTGATGAAATCACTTTGTTCTAAAAGTTCATCTAATGAAACCATTCTGACGTTATATTGAGCAGCTTTAGCAGGTTGAACATAAGGATCGTAGGCAATTAAATTGACTCCAAATCCTAATAATCTTTGAGCAACTAAAACCCCAATTCTTCCAAAACCAACAATCCCAATTGTTTTATCTAATAGTTCAACACCAGTAAATTTACTTCTTTTCCACTGGCCATTTTTTAAAGTGATATTTGCTGGCACTATATTTCTTGCAGTTGCCAAAATTAAAGCAATCGCTAATTCTGCAGCAGAGGTAATGTTTGAAGTTGGAGCGTTTACCACCATTACCCCATTTTCAGAGGCAACTTTTACATCAACATTATCTAATCCCACGCCAGCTCTAGCAATTACTTTTAAATTTTTTGCATAACCTAAAGCTTCTGCATCTAGTTTGGTAGCAGAACGAATTAAAATTGCATCTGCTGATTCAAGATTTTTAAATAATTCTTCCCTATTTGTTCCATCACAATTACGAATTTCAAATTCACTACCTAATGCACTAATTGTTGCTGGAGACAATTCTTCAGCGATTACCACAATTGGTTTAGTCATATTTCTAGCCTACTTTGTGAGATTTCTTCTTTTTGCAAGCATCAGAGCAATACTTAACTTGTTCCCAATTTTTTGCCCAAGATTTTCTCCAGGTCATTTTTCGTCCGCAACTTAGGCAAATCTTTTCAAGTTTTGGATGCCTAGAAACGTGTTGGCCCATTTAATAATTATTTATTAAATGGGCCAATAACGCACTTTTTAATTTATCGAGATACTTTTCCTGCAAAATCGTCTTGTGACTTATCTACCCAAGCCATCAAGTCTCGTAATTTCTTACCGACTACTTCAATTTCTGCCTTTTCTCCATTTTCTCTGAACTTCTTAAATTTCTTTGCCCCATGATCTTGGTCATCAATAAAGTCTTTTGCAAATGATCCATCTTGAATCTTCTTCAAGATTTTCTTCATTCTTTTCTTAGTTTTTTTATTGATTACTTTTGGACCTGAAACGTAATCGCCATATTCTGCTGTGTCAGATACTGACCAACGCATTTTGGCAATTCCGCCTTCATACATCAAATCAACAATTAGTTTTAATTCGTGTAGACATTCAAAGTAAGCAACTTCTGGTTGATAGCCTGCTTCAACTAATGTTTCAAAACCAGCTTGAACTAATGCAGTGGTTCCTCCACAAAGTACTGCTTGTTCTCCGAACAAGTCTGTTTCTGTTTCTTCAGTAAATGTGGTTTTAATTCCACCTGCTCTTAATCCACCTATTGCTTTGGCATAAGAAAGTGCAAGTTCCCAAGCTTTTCCTGAATTGTTTTGTT
>VFQT010001422.1_pt1 | contig 28889 bp, 28 predicted proteins | sample 3512381 | NCBI WGS metagenome assembly VFQT01 (sample SAMN10412376, study PRJNA504923) | tailings metagenome | isolation source: Relicate 2 Philex TSF3 active mining site | place: Philippines: Tuba, Benguet | collected 2017-08-29
ATGGCCGCCCCTCGCATCAGCCGCGTATTCGGCGCGGTCAACATGGGCTCGTTCCGGATCGCGTCGATGATTGCCGGGATATCCGAGACCGGCGAGATGATCGTGCTCGGGGCGGGCCATCGCGCCTCGCAGGGGATCAAGCGCGGCTATGTCACCGACATGGCCGCCGCGACCTACGCGGTGCGAGACGCCATCGAGCGGGCGGAGCGCATGGCCCACACCAGCATCCAGAGCGTCTACGTTGGCTGTTCGGGCGCGGGGCTCGTCAGCCAGATCGCGCAAGTGGAAGTGGACATCGGCGGCCGCCGGATCGAGCAGGACGATATCGACCATCTGCTCGTCGCCGGGCGCGACGTAATCCAGCCCGAGGGGCGCATGGTGCTCCACGCGCAGCCCGCCCACTATACGCTGGACGGCGCGCACGGCGTGACGAGCCCCAAGGGGCTTCATGCCGAGCGGCTCGGCGTCGATATCCATGTCATGCTCGCGGACGGCGCGCCGGTGCGGAACATCACCGAAGCGGTCCAGAACGCGCATCTCGAGGTCGACGCCGTGGTCGGCACTCCGGTGGCGGCGGGCCATGCCTGCCTCTCACCAGAGGAGCGCGACCTGGGTGTCGCGCTGGTCGAAATGGGCGCGGATGTGACCACGGTGTCGGTGCACTTGTCGGGCATGCTGGTCGGCATGGCCTCGATCCCGATCGGCTCGGGCGACATCACCGATGCTATCGCCTCCGCCTTCGGCATCCGCCGCTTCCAGGCCGAGCGCCTGAAGTGCGTCAACGGCTCGGCAATCGCGAGCCCCGCCGATCATCGCGAGATGGTGCCGGTGAACGCTCCGGGCGAGGAGGCGACCGGGCCTGCCGCGCGCCACGCCGACGACAAGAACCGCATCCCGCGCGCCGAACTGGTCTCGGTGATCACTTGCCAGCTGGGTATGCTGATGGAGGAAGTGGCAAAGGCGCTGAAGGCCTTGGGTTTCAATGGCCAGCGCGGCCAGCAGGTGGTGCTGACCGGCGGCGGCGCCGAGCTTGTGGGCCTTGCCGACTATGCCCAGGCAGCGCTGGGCAAGCCGGTTCGCATCGGCCGTGCCCCGGCGCTCGCCGGCATTCCCGAGGCGCACCTGAAGCCCGGCTTCGCCACGCTGGCTGGGCTGCTGCTCTATGCCTCCGCCGATCCGGTGGACATCCGTCGCATCGGGCCGAGCTATCAACCGACCATGCGCTATAGCGGGTTCGGGCTGGCCGGACGCGTCTATCGGGCGATGCGGGAATATTTTTGAGCGTGCCGTGCGTTACGCGCGGTGGGTTGTGGACAAAGGGTTAACCAGGCTTTGATTCGCCGAGTCGAAGCGTGCAATTTGCAGGATCAGGGATTTCCGCTGGTGTCTGCCAGGAGAGCGAGATGAGCATCAATATCGGTCCGCCGGCTATCGAAGAGCTGCGCCCGCGCATTACCGTGATCGGCGTCGGCGGGGCCGGCGGCAACGCGATCGCGAACATGATCCAGGCCGAGATCGAAGGCGTGGACTTCGTCGTCGCCAATACCGACGCGCAGTCGCTCAACAACTCGGTGGCCGAGCACCGCATCCAGCTGGGGCAGGACATCACCCAGGGGCTGGGCGCGGGCGCCCGCCCCGAGGTAGGCCGCGCCGCCGCCGAAGAGAGCATGCCGGAAATCGACCGCGCGCTCGATGGCGTGCACATGTGCTTCATCGCCGCCGGCATGGGCGGCGGCACCGGCACCGGCGCGGCGCCGGTGATCGCCAAGGCGGCGCGCGACAAGGGCGTGCTGACCGTCGGCGTCGTCACCAAGCCGTTCCTGTTCGAAGGCACGCGCCGCATGCGCGCGGCCGAGGCGGGCATCGAGGAACTGCAGAAGCACGTCGATACGCTGATCGTCATTCCCAACCAGAACCTGTTTCTGGTGGCCAAGGCCGAGACGACCTTCAAGGAAGCCTTCACGCTCGCCGACGAGGTGCTGCAGCAGGGCGTCCGCTCGATCACCGACCTGATGGTGATGCCCGGCCTCATCAACCTCGACTTCGCCGACGTGCGCTCGGTCATGGGCGAGATGGGCAAGGCGATGATGGGCACCGGCGAGGGCCAGGGCGAGAACCGCGCGCTCGAAGCCGCCGAGCGCGCCATCGCCAATCCGCTGCTCGACGGCGTGTCGATGCAGGGCGCCAAGGGCGTCATCATCTCGATCATCGGCGGCGACGACATGAAGCTGCTCGAAGTCGACGAGGCCGCCAACCATATCCGCGAGCTCGTCGATCCCAATGCCAACATCATCTGGGGTTCGGCATTCAACCCAGACCTCCAGGGCAAGATCCGCGTGTCGGTGGTCGCCACCGGCATCGAGCAGAGCGCTGAGCAGGCCGAGATCGCGGCGCGGCCGATGACTCTGGGTGCGCAGCGCGGGCCCGTGCGACCGTCGATGGCCGCGGTGACGGTGCCTGCCGCAGCCAACGCACCGGCTGCCGCGTCGGTGACGGAAACGCGCAAGCCCTTCGCGCCGCCCGCCATGGCCGAGCCGGCCGAGCAGGAAGCGGAAGACGCGTGGCCGGTCGAGGTGCAAGCCGAAACGTCCGAGGAAGATACGCTGGACCTGTCGGCGGACCAGGTGGAGGAGCCGTCCGAGCCTGCCCGCTCGCCCGATGCCTACGCGAGCCTGTCCACGGTGCGCCCCACGATCAGCGAGCCGCTCGATCTCGGCCTCGATCAGGTCGATGAGCCCGCCGCCCAGCCGATGTCCGCGCAGGACGATCTTCTGGGCAGCGCCAGCCGCCTTGCCGAGGAGGATGTGCCGGTCTCGCCGCTGCTACGCAAGCGCCCGCTGGTGGTGAATCCTGCGTCGGACGCCAAGCCGCCCAAGGCGCCGGGTGGATCGACTTTGTTCGAGCGGATGGCCAATCTCTCGCGTGGCGTGAAGCCGGCGCAGGAAGAGGATGACGAGGATGACGACAACTCGTCGATCAGCATCCCGCGCTTCCTGGGGCGGCAGAACAACCAGTAATCGCTAGCGCGCGCGTTCGCCCCTGGTTCAGTTGGAAAGGTGCATCGCGCGCCGGATGCGCGCCGTTGCACGCGGCTGGACGATGGGACAACGCCGGTCATGCCACGAATTGAAGACCTTTATCCGATCCGGCTGAATGGTGCTCGGGGGCGCTTCGGACCGATCGCCGCGGCGGCTTCCATTGGCCTGGGCGCTTGGTCTGTCCCCGCGCTCGCCCAGGCGCCGGTCGTCTCGCAGCCGGTGGTGCAGGCGCTGCCGGGTGGCGACAGTCTTTCGCTCAACTCCGCGCTGGCCCGGCTCGCGCGCGACCCCCGCGACGTTGCCGCGCTGATCGATGCCGGCAATGCCGCGCTGGCGATGGGCGATGTCGAGGCCGCGACCGGGTTCTTCCGTCGCGCCAGTCAGGTTGCGCCGGGCAATCCGCGCGTGAAAGCTGGGCTGGCAGGAGCGCTGGTGCGGAGCGGCGATCCCTTTGGCGCCATCCCGCTGTTCGATGAAGCCGCGCGGGCTGGCGCCATCGACGCGGCGCTGCTGGGCGACTACGGCCTCGCCTACGATCTCGTCGGCGATAACGAGATGGCCCAGCGGTACTATCGCCAGGCGCTCGCGCGCGCGGCCAATGATGAGGTCACCCGCCGCCTTGCGCTCAGCCTTGCCATCGCCGGCGACCGGCAGGGGGCAGAGACCACGCTGTCGCCGCTGCTGCAGCGGCGCGACCAGTCCGCCTGGCGCACCCGCGCCTTTGCGCTGGCGATCCTTGGGCAGACCGACGAAGCGGTGAGCATTGCCGGCTCGGTGCTGCCGCGCGAGATCGCCGACGGCATCGCCCCGTACTTGCGCTACATGCCGCGCCTGACCGACGCGCAGCAGGCGGCGGCGGCGAATTTCGGGGCTTTCCCGCGCGCCTCGGAGATCGGCCGCGACGATCCGCGCGTGGCGGCTTATGTCCGCAACCCGGTATCGGGCGCGCGCACTGCCTCGGCCGATGCCGCGCTGGTGCCACGCGGCCAGCCGCTCGGCCGTGACGCCCGTTCGCGCAGCCGGCCGTCATCGACGCGCCGCCAGGACCGTGCCGCACGGGTGGCGCCGCCCGAGCCGCAGCCCGCACGGCAAAGCGAAAGCGCCGCGCTCGCGGCGGCTCCGGCTCCGGCTCCCGTGGCACGCGCGCAAGTAGCCGCCGCCGCTCCGCCCCCGCCGCCGTCTCAGGCGGTCGTGGCCGCGCGCGCGCCGGTACCGGCGGCCCCATCCGCGAATGCTCCGCCAGCGCCGGCGGTCAGGGCTACGTCAGCGTCGTCGGCGCCCGTGCCGCCATCCTCGGCGTCGCTGATGGGGCCGCCCGCAGGCGGACCCGTACCAACGCAGCCCACGGCTCCAGCGGCTCCTTCCCCGGCCTCTGCGGCGGCGGTCGCCCCGACGCCGCGCCCGATCACGCTGGCCGACGCCTTCCGCGACTTTACGCTGCCCTCCACCGAGGCCGTTCCCGCCGCCGGTGCCGTGGATATCCGCAGCATAACCCCAGCCCGGCCAAAGGTGGAAAAGCCCGCTGCCGCCAAGGCCGCGCCGCCCAAGCCCGCGCCGCCCAGCCATCCCAGCCGCATCTGGGTGCAGGTCGCCACCGGCCGCGACAAGGCCGCGCTGGCGTTCGACTGGCGGCGCATGGTGCGCCAGTCGGCCGAGCCGTTCCGCGGCAAGCAGCCGTTCGTCAGCGCCTGGGGTCAGACCAACCGCCTGCTCACTGGCCCGTTCGAGACCGAGGCGGCGGCGAACGCCTATATCGCCCAGCTGCGCCGCGCGGGGCTGAACGGCCCGTTCGTGTGGACGAGCCCGGCCGGGCAGGTCGTCGATGCGATAGCGGGCGGAGAGCCGGCCGCGGCGAGGGCGCCGCAGCGGCAATCGCAGCAAGCAGCTAAGAAGAAACGCTAGTTTTGGTTAGCGATTCATTTTCCACATCTTGTAAACAGGGTTGTTAAGTTTTGCCCAGCCGCAAGCCCCCGGTCCATTGTGCCGGGGGCGGTGGAGGACGCATCCAGCGTCGTGACGCGAACAGAGGCTAAGACAGGTCGTATGAGAATGGGTCAGAACGATTTGGACCGGGACGAAGACGACGCGGCACCGGTCGACATGCTGGCCTCGCTGTTCGAAGCGCGAGGCTGGACTTACGAGTTCGTCAGCGACGACGAGATCACCGGCGAAGTGAAGGGAAGCTGGGCAACCTATCAGGTCCAGGGCGTCTGGCGGCGTGAGGATCACGTGTTGCAGCTGCTCTGCCTCCCGGACATCCGCATGCCCGAGGACAAGCGGGCTGCGATGTTCGAGGCGCTGGCGCTGATCAACGAGCAGCTCTGGCTCGGCCACTTCGATGTATGGTCCAACGGCGGCGTGGTGCTCTATCGCCACGGCCTGCTCCTTGGCGACGAGGGCCTGCTGAGCCCCAGCCAGGCGCAACTCGCGGTGGAATCGGCGATCGAGGAATGCGACCGCTTTTACCCGGTGTTCCAGTTCATCCTGTGGGGCGACAAGACCCCCGCCGAAGCGCTTGCGGCGGCACTGGTGGACGCGGCGGGCGAGGCATAGAGTCCGTCTATTTAGGCTGACGCCAACGGGATGGAATAGATTAGATCCGAACAGGACGGACTCCCGGCATTCCGATCCTCGCCCGGCCGGAGAGGAACTGAAGGAACTCGCTCATGCTCGACACCATCCTCCTGATCGGCTGCGGCAACATGGGCGGCGCGATGCTGCGCGGCTGGCTGGCGGCGGGACTGGCACCGGCGCGGTTCACCGTTGTCGATCCGGTGCTGAGCGAAGCACCTCCCGGCGTCGAACTGCTGCGAGATTTGCCGCCGCGCCCGTTCGACGCGATCCTGCTGGGGGTTAAGCCGCAGCTTCTGGACGCGATCGCCCCGCAACTGCTGCCGCTCACGCCCGGCGCAACCGTCCTGTCGATTCTTGCCGGAGTCGAGCTTGCGAGCCTCTCCGCTCGCTTTTCCGAAGCCGGCGCGCTGGTGCGGATCATGCCCAATCTTGCGGCGGCCATCGGCAAGTCGCCGGTCGCGCTGGCCGGGGAGGGGCTCGACGAGGCGACGCGTACCTGCGTGACCGAGCTCATGGCGCCGCTCGGCACGCCCGAGTGGCTGCCCGAGGAGCAGTTCGATCTGGTGACGGCACTGGCGGGGTCGGGTCCGGCCTTCGTGTACCGCTTCATCGACGCGCTTGCCTCCGGGGCGGCCGAGCTTGGCATGGAGCCGGCGCAGGCGGGGAGGCTGGCGCTCGCCATGACAGAGGGCGCGGCGCTGCTGGCTGCGGCGTCCGACTATTCTCCCGGCGAACTGGCCGACCGCGTGGCGAGCCCCGGCGGCACGACCCGCGCCGGGCTGGATGTGCTCGATCGCGATCGCGCGCTGGCTCGCCTGATGCTCGAAACGCTGTCCGCCGCGCGCGATCGCAGCGCCGAAATGGCGCGCGAAGCAAGAGCTTAGCGGGACGCGGGCTTTCGAAATACTTTGCAACGTGGGCCGCTGACCGGTTTCCCTTGAAAATCGGGGCGTTCCTCGCGATATTAGCGGTCTCGCCTGCATCGTGCAGCGCGGAAAAGGAGTTGGAGTTATCATGGCGAACTGGAACGACCCCCAGCCCCGGACGGGCTTCGGAGCGTCTCCGAGCCTGAGCGGCGGCGCCGCCGGCCGCGTCGGCTATGACGCCGGCCTGCGCCGCCACATGCTGTCTATCTACAACTACATGGCCTCGGGCGTGCTGCTTTCGGGCATCGTCGCGCTGCTGTTCGCGCGGTCCGGGCTGGCATTGCAGGTGATGCAGACGCCGCTGAAGTGGCTGATCATGCTCGCGCCGCTCGGTTTCGTTTTCGGGATGAGCCTGGGCGCGAACCGCATGCGCACCTCCACCTTGCAGGCCCTGTTCTGGGGCTTCTGTGTCGTCATGGGATTGTCGCTGTCGACGATCTTCCTCGTCTTCACGGGCGCTTCGATCGCGACCGCGTTCTTCGCGACCGCAGCCTCGTTCGCGGGTCTCAGCTTGGTGGGCTACACCACCAAGAAGGATCTTTCGGCGATGGGCTCGTTCATGACGATGGGCGTGATCGGCCTGATTGTGGCGATGGTCATCAACATGTTCCTGCAGTCGAGCGGGCTCAGCCTCGCGATCTCGATGCTGGGCGTGCTGATCTTCGCGGGCCTCACGGCTTACGACACGCAGCGCCTGAAGAATGAATACGCCATGCTCGCTGGCACCGATTTCGCGGGCAAGGCCGTGGTTCTAGGTGCGCTCAGCCTCTATCTGGACTTCATCAACATGTTCCAGTTCCTGCTGAGCTTCCTCGGCAACCGCGAGTAAGCCGCGAAGCCATCCCGCGCGCGGCCTCGCGCGCGGCGAAAATAGTATCCTGCCCGGCGCGCCATTGGTCGCGCCGGGCATTTTCTTTATCGGCCGCAGCGTCTAAGGGTTATGCCTAATTTCCGGAGAGGCCGCGCGTGAACGTATTGACAGGCAAGCGTATTTTCATGGGCGGCGCGATCGCCGCCGGCCTTGCCGCGCTGGCGGGCTGCGCGTCCAAGCCGCCCCCGCCGCCGCCTCCGCCGCCGCCCGTCATAGTCATCCCGCCGCAGCCGGTGCCGCCGCGTGGCGCTTCTCCACTGCTGGCGGTCCCCCCCCGCGACGCATTCGGTCTGCGCCAGACCGTCAACGCGCGCATCAGCCCGGCGCAAACCGCATGGAACCTGCGTGCCGCCTACAACGTCGCGGCGCTCAATTGCCTGCAGCCGCAGCACGCGCAGATCGTCGAGGGATATCGCGCCTTCCTCAAGGCTCACGCCAAGCAGCTCACCGCGATCAACAGGCGGGTCGACAAGGAATTCAGGGAGAAGCATGGCACGCGCTTTATACCGCCGCGCGAGGCCTACATGACCCAGGTCTACAACTACTTCGCGCTGCCGCCCACGCTGCCGGCGTTCTGCGACGCGTCGCTGGCCATGAGCCTCGAGGCGCAGACCGTGAAGTCCGCCGATCTCGAAGCCTTTGCCACGCGTACGCTGCCTTCGCTCGACCGCGTGTTCGAGGAGTTCTACCTCAGCTACGAACAGTACCAGACCGATCTCGCGGCGTGGCGCGCGCGTTATATGCCTGCGCCGGCGGTAAGCCTTCCGCCCGCCATGCAGCCTGCCGCCGGGCCAGCGGTTTCCGCCCCCCAACCCGGCTTCAGCACGCCGGCGCCGAGCGCCTCTCCGGGGACGGCTGGCCAATAGGGCGCTACATTTTGCACTTCCAAGCGCGCGGCCTCTTCGCTAAGGGGGCCGCTCGCGCGGACGGCGAGCCTTGGTTTTCCATCCGCACTCGCACTGGAACGGGGCCGTAGCTCAGCTGGGAGAGCGCGTCGTTCGCAATGACGAGGTCAGGGGTTCGATCCCCCTCGGCTCCACCAGTGCCCGGTGCTTGGGAATTGGCCCAGGCTGGCCTGCAAACGGCGGCTTTCTGCGCTCCGGTGCTCACGACCAGCAGGTCGCTGCGCGCCGGTTCTCGAAATCCACCATTTTCGGCTCACCCTGAGCCAATTCCCAAGCACCGGTATGACCCACACCCCCGCTCAGCCTGAGCTTGTCGAAGGCCACGCGCGCACGTAGCCTTAACGCCATGCATTTTCTCGACCAGGCCAAGATCTATATTCGCTCCGGCGCGGGCGGGCCGGGAGCGGTGAGCTTCCGGCGCGAGAAGTATGTCGAATATGGCGGGCCGGACGGCGGCGACGGCGGCAAGGGCGGGGACATCGTGTTCGAAGCGGTGACCGGCCTCAACACCCTGATCGACTTCCGCTACACGCAGCACTTCAAGGCGCGGCGCGGGGGCGGCGGCGCTGGCAAGAACCGCACCGGCGCCGGCGCCGAGGACCTGGTGATCAAAGTGCCGGTGGGCACCCAGATCCTCGACGACGATCAGGAGACCGTGCTCGCCGACCTGACCGAGGCGGGGCAGCGCGTGACGCTTATCGAGGGCGGGATCGGGGGGCGCGGCAACGCCAGCTACAAGACGTCCACCAACCGTGCTCCGCGCCAGCATCAGCCGGGCATGCCCGCCGAGGAGATGTGGGTGTGGCTGCGGCTGAAGCTGCTGGCCGACGCCGGGCTGGTCGGCCTGCCCAACGCCGGCAAGTCGACCTTCATCAACAAGATCACCAACACCAAGGCCAAAGTGGGCGAATACGCCTTCACCACGTTGCGGCCGCAGCTGGGCGTGGTGCGCCACCGTGACCGCGAGTTCGTGCTGGCCGACATTCCCGGCCTGATCGCCGGAGCGGCGGAGGGGGCCGGGATCGGCGATCGGTTTCTTGGCCATATCGAGCGCTGCCGGGTGCTGATCCATCTGATCGACATCCAGGGCACCGATCCCGCCGAGGCGATGCAGGTGATCGAGGAAGAGCTGGAGGCCTATGGCGCCGGCCTGGAAGACAAGCCGCGGCTGATCGCGCTGAACAAGGTCGATCTTGCCGACAAGGAGCTGGTTTCGGCCTTCGCCGCCGAATTGCGGGCGGCGGGCGCCGAGCGCGTGTTCCCCATCTCCGGCGCGACTGGACAGGGGATGGACGCGCTGCTCGACGCGGTGGTCTCCTATCTTCCGGCGGCCACGGTTACCGAACGTCCGGTCGGCGAACGGGAAGAGGAAGACGACAGGCCGTGGTCGCCCTTGTGACAGTGCCTGTTTGCAACCCGCGCCGTTTACCCTAATCCGCCCTCCATGCAGATTGCCCGCCTTTCCGACCTTGCCGACAAGGCCGCTTGCCCGCGTCTCGTGGTCAAGGTCGGTTCCTCGCTGCTGGTGGGGAAAGACGGCGCGCGGCGCGAGTGGCTGACCGGCCTGGTCGCGGAGATCGCGGATGCCCGACAACGCGGGCAGGACGTGATCGTTGTGTCTTCCGGCTCGATCGCGCTGGGCGCGGCCAAGCTCGGTCTGGAGAAGGGCGGGCGGGCCAGCCTCGCCGACGCGCAGGCGGCTGCCGCCGTCGGCCAGATCGCGCTGTCGGGGCTCTGGGCCGAACTGCTGGGCGCTCACGGGCTCACCGCCGCGCAGCTCCTGCTGACGCTGGAGGATCTGGAGGACCGCCGCCGCTATCTCAACGCCACCGCCACGCTCACCCGGCTGCTCGATGCCGGCGCGGTGCCGGTGGTCAACGAAAACGACAGCGTGGCGACGCAGGAAATCCGCTTTGGCGACAACGACCGCCTTGCAGCGCGGGTGGCGCAGGCGGCGCAGGCCAGCGCGGTGCTGCTGCTCTCGGACGTCGATGGCCTGTTCGATCGCGATCCCAGGCAGCCCGACGCCCGGCTGCTGGCAGAGGTGCGGGGGGTAACGCCCGAAATCCACGCGATGGCAACCGGGGCATCGGCCTCCGGCATGGGCTCGGGCGGCATGACGTCCAAGCTGCAGGCGGCCGAAATCGCGGAGCTTGCGGGCATCTCGCTGGTGATCGCCAACGGCACCCACGACGCGCCGATCGCGCGCGCGCTGGAGCAGGAGATCGGAACGCTGTTCCTCCCCCGCCGTCGCGCCGGAGCGCGCAAGGCGTGGCTCGGCGGAAGGCTACGGCTGCGCGGCTCGCTGGCGGTCGATGCGGGCGCCGCCAAGGCATTGGCCAAGGGCGGCAGCCTTCTCGCCAAGGGCGTGACCGGCGTTGATGGGGCATTCAAGCGCGGGGATGCGATCGCCATCTGCGATGCGGAAGGCCGCACCATCGCGCACGGGCTTTCCGAATACGACGCGGCGGAATGCGTGCGGCTGATCGGCACGCATTCCAACGAGCAGGCCGAAATCCTTGGCTACGCGCCGCGCTCGGCCATGGTGCACCGGGACCAGCTGGTCCTGCTATGACGATTGCGGTGACAGGGGGAACGGGCTTCGTCGGGCAAGCCCTGCTCGAACATGCGCTCGACGCGGGCGCACAGCTTCGCGCGTTGACGCGCAAGGCGCAGCCGGAGCATGATGGCATCGTTTGGGTGCCGGGCGATCTGAGCCAGCGCGACGCGCTGCGGCGGCTGGTCGCGGGCGCGGAAGCGGTGGTCCACGTTGCCGGCGTGGTGAACGCGCCGCGCGCCGAGGGCTTTGAGGCCGGCAATGTCGCGGGAACGCTCGCGCTGATCGAAGCGGCGGTGGCGGCGGGCGTGCCCCGTTTCGTATTCGTATCATCGCTCTCGGCCCGCGAGCCGGGGCTCTCGGCCTATGGCGCGTCAAAGGCGCGCGCCGAGCGGCTGGTGCGCGCGAGCGGGCTCGACTGGACGATCGTGCGTCCGCCCGCGATCTTCGGGCCCCGCGACAAGGAGATGTTCGAGCTGTTCCGCGCAGCCAAGTGGGGGGTGGTGCCGATCCCGCGCGAAGGCCGCGCGTCGGTGATCCACGTCGATGACCTCGCGCGGCTGCTGTTCGCGCTGCTGCCCGGCGGTGAGCATGTGTCGCATCAGGTGTTCGAGCCCGACGACGGCAAGCGCGGCGGCTGGTCGCACGACGAGCTGGCGCGCGCGATCGGCTGGGCGGTGGGGCGGCGGCCCAAGGTCTTGGGGTTGTCGCGGCGGACGATGGAATGGGCGGCCAAGGCCGACGGCGCCCTGCGGCGCGACCGCGCCAAGCTCACGCTCGATCGCGTCGGCTATATGTGCCACCCGGACTGGGTGGTGAGCCATGGCGCCAGAGTGCCGCCTGTGCTCTGGCGGCCGAAGGTCGAGACGCGCGCGGGACTCAAGGCCACCGCGCAGTGGTATCGCGAGCAGGGCTGGCTTTAGACCCGCGACAATTGGCGACCATTTGCGGATTGTTTGCGCAAATTTCGAGCGCGATAGCTCGTGCCTGCGGGACCGGATCCCGTCTGAGTGGGAATACGTGACATGCCCAAGAAGCTGATTTTCGCCGCCCTGCTGCTTGCTGCCGCAACCGGTGCACAGGCGCAGAACCTGCCTAAGGATCCCTATGGCGATGCCACCGTCACCCGTGCCGAAGCCGAGGCGCGCGCGGGCGAGCGTTTTGCCGGGCTCGATACGAACAAGGATGGGCTGATCACGGCCGAAGAAATGCTTGCCGGTCGCGAAGGTCCGCGCCGGCGGGGCGGCGGCCTGGGCCGCGCCGACGCCGATGGCGACGGAAAGCTCACCAAGCCGGAATTCGTCAGCATGCAGTTGAACCGGTTCGACCGGCTGGACGCTAATAGCGACGGTCAGCTTACCAAGGCCGAGCGCGAGCAGGCGGTCGCCCGGATGATGCAGCGCATGCGCGAAGGCGGCTGGGGCGGCGGTTCCGGGGATTGAGCTTGAGGCCAACACCACCCCCCCCGGCCCCCTCTTCTTTAGAGGAGGGGGTCGGGGGTGGTGAGATCGACCCAGTGAATTCTCCGATCAGAAAACCGGATCGTAGCCCGGCGGCAGCTCGCCGTCGCTGTCCGGCTCGCCCGGCACGTGAATGCCGCATTCGACCTTGTCCCAGCCCTTCCAGCGGCCCGAGCGCGGGTCCTCGCCCGGCGCGACCTTGTGCGTGCAAGGCGAGCAGCCGATCGACGGATAGCCTTCCGCCACCAGCGGATGGGCGGGCAGATCGTGCGTGACGAAGTAGGCCGCCAGATCGTCCGCCGACCAGTCGATCAGCGGGTTGATCTTGAGCCGGCCCTGCGCATCCGAATGGTCGATCTCGAAGCGCGGCAGATTGGCGCGGGTCGAGGACTGAAAGCTCTTGCGGCCGGTGATCGAGGCGTCGAAATCGAGGATCGCTCTGGCCAGCGGCTGCACCTTGCGGATGTCGCAGCAGCCGTCAGGGTCGTAGGACCAGCGCAGGCCGGTCTCGTCCTTCGCCGCCAGCAGCGCCGGATCGGGCGTGAGGTTGCGCAAGTCGGTGAGGCCGAGCCGCTCGATCAGCAGGTCGCGATAGGCCAGCGTTTCGGGGAAATGCTTGCCGGTTTCGAGGAACAGCACCGGGATCGACGGATCGATCCGCGCCACCAGGTGCAGCAGCACCGCGCTCTCCGCGCCGAAGCTGGAGACCACGGCCACGTCACCCGCCAGGCCGTCGCGCAGGACGCTGGTCAGCATCTCGATCGTATCGCTTCCCCGGAACAGCCGGTTCAGGCGGATCGCGTCGGATTCGGTGAAGCGCGGGCCGGTATCGATGCGATCGACCGCGCGCACGGTGTCAGTCTTGCTTTGCATGAGCTTGACCTGCCTGAGGATGACGCTTCGCCCAGATCGGCGTGCGTCCGTCGATGACGGTGGCCTGATAGACTTCGGGCCAGCGGTTGAAGGCGGCTTCGGCGTCGGCTGCGTCCAGCGGCACTTGTGGCGCGAAGCTGTCGAACCCGCAGCGGCGCAGATGGCTAAGGTGGTCGATGACAACGTCGCCCACCGCGCGCAGCTCGCCCGCGTAGCCGGCTTCACGCAGGATACGCGCCGCCGAATAGCCGCGCCCGTCGCCAAAGCTCGGGAAGTTCACTTCGACGAGCCGCAGCCGGTCTAGGTAAGGCAGCAGCTCGCGCGCGTCGTCGCCCGGCTCGATGCGGACGGCGGCGGCGTTGGTCTGCTCGCCGAAGGCATCGACGGTCACGGCCGGATCGGCCACCGGCTCGTCGGTGCGGAAACGGAACTGCGGCTCAACCATAGATTGCCTCCTTGAACGGAGCCATGCCGATGCGGCGGTAGGTATCGAGGAACCGCTCGCCCTCCTGCCGCTGCGCGAGGTAGACATCGGCGGCCTTTTCGACTGCATCGACGATGCCATCCTCGCTGAACCCTGGACCGGTGATCTGGCCGAGCGAGGTATCCGCGCCCTCCGAGCCGCCGAGCAGGAGCTGATAGTTCTCCACGCCCTTGCGGTCGACGCCCAGGATGCCGATGTGGCCGGCGTGGTGGTGGCCGCAGGCGTTGATGCAGCCGGAGATCTTCAGCTTCAACTCGCCGATCGTGTCCGACTTGCCGTTGCCGGCGAAGCGTTCGGAGATCTTCTGCGCCACCGGGATCGAGCGCGCGTTGGCGAGGCTGCAATAGTCGAGGCCCGGGCAGGCGATGATGTCGCCGATCTGGTCAAGATTGGCGGTGCCGAGGCCGGCCGCGTCCAGCTTTTGCCACAGCGCGTAGAGATCGGCCTTGCGAACGTGCGGATAGACGATGTTCTGCGCATGGGTGACGCGCAGCTCGTCGAAGGAATAGTCCTTCGCGATGTCGGCCATCAGCCGGATCTGGTCTGCGCTGGCGTCGCCCGGAATGCCACCCACCGGCTTCAGGCTGACCGTGGCGACGATGTAGCCCGGCTGCTTGTGCGCGTGGCAGTTGCGATCGACCCAGAGCGCGAAATCGGGGTCCGAACGGTCGAGATCGTCGGGCAGGCCGGCCTCGAACGCGGGATCGGCGAAGTATGCGGCGATCCGCTCCAGCTCCGCAAGCGGCGGCTCGATGTTCAGGGTCTGGAGGTGCGCGAACTCCTCCTCGACCTGGCGGGCATATTCGTCCTTGCCGAGCTCGTGGACCAGGATCTTGATCCGCGCCTTGTACTTGTTGTCGCGCCGTCCGTAGCGGTTGTAGACGCGCAGGCACGCCTCCGAATACGTGATCAGCTGGTCGATCGGCACGAACGGGTTGATGCACGGCGCGATCATCGGCGTGCGGCCCATGCCGCCGCCGACGTAGAAGGCCGCGCCGATCTCGCCGGCGTCATTCTTCACGATCTGGATGCCGATATCGTGCAGCTTCATCGCCGCGCGGTCGGTGTCGCTGGCGATCACCGCGATTTTGAACTTGCGCGGCAGCGTCAGGAATTCGGGGTGGAAGCTGGACCACTGGCGCAGCAGCTCGGCGTAAGGGCGCGGGTCGATCAGCTCGTCGGCGCTGGCGCCGGCGTACTGGTCGGAGCTGATGTTGCGGATGCAGTTGCCGCTCGTCTGGATCGCATGCATCTCCACCGAGGCGAGGTCGGCGAGGATATCGGGCGTGTCCTCCAGCTTGATCCAGTTGTACTGGATGTTCTGGCGGGTGGTGAAATGGCCATAGCCGCGATCGTACTTGTCGGCAATGTCGCCCAGCATGCGCATCTGCGCGGAACTGAGCGTGCCATAGGGCACCGCGACGCGCAGCATGTAGGCGTGAAGCTGAAGGTAAAGACCGTTCTGCAGCCGCAGCGGGCGGAACTGTTCCTCGCTCAGGTGGCCGTCGAGCCGGCGGCGAACCTGATCGCGGAACTCGGCGACGCGGGTGTCGACCATCGCCTGGTCGTATTGATCGTACTTGTACATTTCTAAGCTCCAAGCCTCGGCAGGCTGAACTGCGCCAATACGAAAGCTCCGTTCCTCAAATCACCCAGTTCCCGGCATTGGGATCGGCGGGCTTGAGAGTCAGGTCGGGCCGCACCGTGGGCCCAAGGGCGCGGATGCGGTCCTTAATGTGCGCGGGGCGCACGCCGTCCGCGGTGCGCTCGCCATCGATGGCATAAGCGCTGACCACGCGGCGCGCGGCTTCCTCGGCGGCGATGATGTCGTCCGCCTGGTCCCCGGCATCGGCCGCGTCCTCGACGTGCAGCGACCAGCCGCTGCCGTCCCACCACGTTACCGCGCCGGTCTTGAGATCGTTTCCGGTCACTATCTTCACAGAGCTGTCTCCCTCGCGAGCGCGCCTAGGGCATGATCGGGCTCGGCCGCAACCTCGCCGATCACGATCAGCGCCGGGCTTTTCACGCGGTTGTCGTCGACCACGGCCGCGAGCCCCGCAAGCGGGCCGCGCAGCACGCGCATATCGGGGCGAGTGGCGTTTTCGATCACCGCGACCGGCACATCGGGCGCCAGGCCATCGGCCATGAGCTTGTCGGCGATCACGTCCGCCGTGGCGACGCCCATGTAGATCACCAGCGTGCGGCCCTTGCCGGCGAGCCCCGCCCAATCCTGGTCGGTCAGCCCCTTGCACTGTCCCGCCACGAAGCTCACGATGCTGGCCGAGCTGCGGTGGGTGAGCGGAATCTGCGCGGCGGCGGCGGCGCCGAGCGCGGCGCTGATGCCGGGCACCACTTCGACCGGCACCCCGGCGGCGCGGCAGGCCTCCGCCTCTTCGCCGCCGCGTCCGAACACGAAAGGATCGCCGCCCTTGAGGCGCACGACGTCGGTGCCGGCGCGCGCCTCGGCGATCAGCAGCGCGTTGATCTCATGCTGCGGCATCGTGTGGCGCGAGCGCCGCTTGGCGACCGAGACCAGCCGCGCGGTCGGCCTGGCCATGGCGAGGATCGCGGTATCGACCAGTCCATCGTGGACGATCAGACCGGCGCTCATGATAAGCCGCGCGGCGCGGAGCGTCAGCAGGTCCGGATCACCGGGGCCGGCGCCGACGAGGTAGACGCGGCCGATCTGGGAAGGGGAAGAGGTCATTGGGTGCCAGATGGCCTCGAACGCGCAAGATCGCCAGTCAGAATGCGTTGGGGGCTGCCTAGGAGAACTTTATCCAGCCGCGTCGGGCGATTTCGGCCATTCCTTGATGTGCAGGTCGCGCTGCGGAAATGGTATCTCGATCTCGTTTTCGCGGAACAGGCGCCAGACCTGCTTGAGCACGTCCGAGCGGATGTTGCTTAGGCCTTCTTCGGGATCGCTGATCCAGAAACGTATCTCAAATTCGACCGCGCTGTCCCCGAAAGCCATAAGCAGCGCTTTCGGCTCGGGACTTTCTAGCACCCGGCTGACACCCTTCGCGGCTTGCAGCATAAGCGATTCGGCGAGAGCCAGGTCGGTGGTGTAGGCCACGCCGACCGGGGCTTTGACGCGCACGTCGCGCGAGCTGTACGACCAGTTCTCCACTTGGTTGACCATCAGGTTCTCGTTGGGAATGAGATATTCCTTCCGGTCGCGCGTGATGACCGAGATAGCCCGGATGCCGATCTTGCGGATCTGGCCGAAACTTTCGCGCCCCGACATGTCGCTTACCGCGATCACGTCGCCCGGCTTGATCGACCTGTCCATGAGCAGGATGATCCCGGCTATCAGGTTGCCGAAAGTCCGCTGCAGGCCAAAGCCGATGGCGAGCCCGAAGGCGCCGGAAAACACCGCGAGCGCGGTCAGGTCGATGCCCAGCACATCAATGCCGATCAGGATCGCCAGAGCCCAGACGCTCACCGAAACCAGCTTTTCGCCGAGCAGCTGCTGCGCCGGATCGAGCCGCGTCAGTCGGGCGAAGACCTTCTTCGCCAGCCGGCTGCCAAGCCGTGCGAACAGGAAGATCGCCAGGAGCACCACCAGGACGACGAGTGCGCTCCACAGGGACAGCCGGGTATTGCCGACATCGAAGCCAATAGCGTCCAGCGTGGTGAAGATTTCGGTAAGCACGCCATTGGAAACGAGCTCGGGGTTCACTGCGGGCGCGATCGGCTGAGTCATCGCCCGCCCTTCATCGCGGCGAGCGCCTGATCGAGATCGGCGATCAGGTCGGCCGGATCCTCGAGGCCGATCGACAGGCGCACGCCGAACCGGTCTTCCGCGTCCATGCCCGCGAACGGCCAGCGCGCTACGTCCCGGAGCGGCGCGGGGTCGACCGGCACGACCAGGCTTTCGAACCCGCCCCAGCTATAGCCGATGCCGAAGAGCTGAAGCGCATCGATGAAGCGCGCCCGCGCCGCCGCGTCGCGTCCCTTGAGGATGAAGCTGAACAGGCCGCAGCCGCCGGTGAAGTCGCGCAGCCATGTCTCGTGCCCCGGTGAGCCCGGCAGCATCGGGCACATGACGAGAGCGATTTCGGGGCGGTCGCGCAGCCACGCGGCGATCTCAAGCGCGGTTGAGGTTTCCTGTTTCAGCCTTGTTTTCAGCGTTCTGAGCCCGCGCAGCACCAGCGCCGCGTCGTCGGGCGAGACCACCTGACCCAGTGCCTGCGCGGTGCGGCGCAGCCTGGCGTAGAGCTCCGGCCCGGCGGCGGCGCTGCCCATCATCACGTCGGAATGGCCGCCGACATGCTTGGTCAGGCTCATCACTGAGATGTCCACGCCGCGCTCCAGCGCCGGGAAGCCGAGCGGGCTGGCCCAGGTGTTGTCGATGATAGAGACGAGCCCGCGTTTGCGCGCTTTTGCAGCCAGCGCCGGAACGTCCTGCACTTCCATGGTCAGGCTGCCGGGCGCCTCCAGCAGCACCGCGCGGCTGCGCTCGCAGATCGCCGCCTCGAACGCCGCCGGGTCGAGCGGATCGAAGAACCGCGTCTCCACGCCGAACTCCCGCAGCAGTCCCTTGCCCATCACGCGGCTGGGATCATAGGCATTGTCCGTCATCAGCAGCACGTCGCCGGGCCGAAGCGCGGTGAGCAGCGCACCGGCGATGGCCGCCACCCCCGATGGATAGAGCATCGTCCCCGCCGCGCCCGGTTCGAGCTCGGTCAGCGCCTCCGCCAGCGCCCATTGCGTCGGCGCACCGCGCCGGCCGTAGTAGAAGCGCCCGTCCTCGTTGGGGATCGCGGACTTCAGCGCGGCCATGTTCTCATAGAGATGCGTGCTCGCGCGCCATACCGGCGGGTTCACGACCGCGCCGGTCCACTCGGGACGGCGCCCCGCCGTCACGATGCGGGTTGCGGGACGGAGCGCGTCTTTGGGAGGCTTGGCCATCCTGCGGTGCTAACCCAGGCACGGCCGCTGCGGCAAGCGGATCACTGGCAAGCGGATCACTCTGGGCCGAGCGCTTTGGGCGTCTCCGGGTCAGCTCCCCATTCGCTCCAGCTCCCGTCGTAGAGCGACACGTCGCCCTTGCCGATGAGGTGGAGCGCGAAGGCCAGCGTCGAGGCGGTCATGCCGCTGCCGCAGCTCGTGACGAGCGGGCGCGTCAAATCCACACCGGCGGCTTCGAAGGCGGCGCGGATTTCGGCAGGACTCTTGAAGGTGCCATCCGGGTTGAACAGCGCCGCATAGTGGACGTTGCGCGATCCGGGGATATGCCCAGAGGCCAGGCCGGGCCGCGATTCGGGCTCGGTTCCGGCGAAGCGGGGCGCGCTGCGGGCGTCCACGACCTGCTCCTCGCCCGATTTCAGGTTGGCCAGCACCTGCTCCTTGCTGCGCAGCTTGCCCCTGTCTGTCCACGCGGTGAAATGCCGCGCCCGCAAGGGCTCATCGCCGCGCGCCAGCGGGCGGCCTTCGGCCTTCCACTTGGCGATGCCGCCGTCGAGGATCGCGACTCCGATCGCGCCGAACATCCGGAGCATGAACCAGGCCCGGGTCGCCGACTTCATCGCGCTGTCGTCATAGAGGACGATGCGGCTGCCGTCGCCGAGGCCCAGCCGCTCCATCCGCCGCTCGAAGTCTTCGGCGGACGGCATCGTGTTCTCGACCGGCGAACCAGCATCGACGAAGGCGGCCAGGTCCATGAACACCGCGCCGGGTATGTGCCCCACGGCATATTCGGCGGCGGCGTCGCGGCCCGTTTCCGGCAAATGCTTGGTCGCATCGACGATCCGCAAGTCGCTCGCGCCCATTTCGGCCGCCAGCCATTCGGTCGAAACCAGACTGTCCATTGCGCGCACTTCCTCCTTACGCTGCAACTGACCGGGCGATACCCACGGGCATCTTCCGCGTCGAGAGGTTAACGCAGGTGAATTTCAGACGCTGGGCTGCAGTTCGCGCTGGCTTATCTCGCGTTGCACACCGGGGCCTTGCTCGAACACGAACGGCCGCAGCGGCGCGCCGGCATCGCCCCCCGTCCGGCCGATCACGAAGACGCGGGTGACGCTTGGATCGCCGCCCGCGCCTTCGACATGGAACCGCGCGAGCGGCACGAAGACATGGCCCTGACCGCCGCGTATCGCCCTGATTTCCGCGATCGGCAGGCGCAGCTCGCCGGCGAGCGTCACGCTTGCGCCGGGCGCGAGTTCGGCGACCTCGTGAAGCGGCTTGAGCGTTTGTCCGTCGAACGAAAGCTGCTGATCCACCGGCACGGAGGCATGCGCGGTCGTCAGGTCGCCGGTCACGCGCAGCGATCCGATCGTCTCCCCACCCGGATTGGTGAGCGAGAGGCGGTAGGCAAGCGTGGCGTTGACCATGGCCCGGCTGAGGTGGCGCGCTTCGAGCGCGATGTGCAGCGGACCGTCCGAAGCGGGCGGCGGGGGCAACGGCGCGGGCGGAGCGGCGGCTGGTTTGGGCGGACGCGCGGCGGGAAGCTCGCGCGGGGGCGAGAGTTTGGCTGGCGCGCTGGGCGGAGGTTCGGAGCTCGGGGCAGGCTCGGCCGGCGGAACGGCAAGTGCCTCGCCCGGATCGACTTCGGTGGCCCGCCTTCCTCGGCGCGACAGCCACGCCGCCAGGCCTACGAGCATCAGGAGGACCGCTCCTCCAATCGCTAGCCAGACCGGCTGTGCGCCCGCGTCGGTCTCCGCCTCTGGCAACGGCACGGGGGCAGCCGGTGGTATGGTCGGCAATGGAGCCGGAGTTTCGGTCGGAACGGCTTCGCTGGCGGCGAGCGACGGGGTGCCGCTGGGCACCGGGCGATCTACCGCCATCGCGCGGGGTGCTGGCGCTGCCGCGCGGGGCACCGGTGAGGGCGATGGTGCGGCGCGCGGCAGCACGATGCGCGGCGGAGGTGTCTCGGCAGGCGGCGGCGCGGGCGACGGTTGCGGCGCCAGCACTGGCGCTTCAGGATCGACCGGGCCTTGCACGCGCGGGCTGGGGGTCGGTGTCGGGCGCGCGGGCGGCAACTGGTAGTCGTTGACCGACTGCGCTGCGGCCGCGCAGGCGAGCGACAGCGCAAGTCCGCCAACGACGCGCGTTGCGGCGCGCGCAAGGCGCGAAGCTGTGTCTGCTCCCTGATTTTCGCTGTTCATGTCCGCCTGCTCGCCGTCCGTCGTCCCGGCCCGCTGAACGCCGGGTGAACCCCTCTGGCCGTTGCTGCGCCTTGTGCCAAGCGCGTGATGACGGCAAGGAGCGAGGAATGAGCGATGATCAGCCTCGCAGCCCCGCGCCGCCGCTGCACCTCGGCCGGCAGGCGACCTTGCCCGCGTCGCCAGAGGAGGCGGTGCTGGACTATGTGCTCAACCCGCGTGCGGGAACGCGCTATCTGGTCCGCTTCGCCGCGCCCGAGTTCACCTCGCTGTGCCCGGTTACCGGACAGCCCGATTTCGCGCATCTGATGATCGATTACGCGCCCGGCGAGACGATCGTCGAATCGAAGAGCCTCAAGCTGTTCCTCGGCTCGTTCCGCAACCACTGCGGCTTCCACGAGGACGTGACCGTCGGCATCGGCCAGCGTCTGTTCGATGAGATGAAGCCCGAGTGGTTGCGTATCGGCGGTTACTGGTATCCGCGCGGGGGCATTCCGATCGACGTGTTCTGGCAGTCGGGCGCGCCGCCGGAGGGCTTGTGGGTGCCCGATCAGGGCGTATCATCCTATCGCGGGCGCGGCTGAGAAACCTTGGTCGGTCGCGCGGGTTTTCCCGGTAGAGGAAACGCCGATGACGCAAGCCAACCCCAGGATCGTCGTATGTCCCGCCTGCGCGGCGCCGAACCGGGTGCCCGCCGACAAGCTTACGGCCGGCGGCACATGCGGGCGGTGCCACTCCGCGTTGTTCCAGGGCGCGCCAGTGGAACTGACGGCCGCTAACTTTGACGCGCACGCCACGCGCGCCGACATCCCGCTGCTGGTGGATTTCTGGGCGAGCTGGTGCGGCCCGTGCCGGCAGATGGCGCCCGCCTTTGCCGCCGCCGCTGCGCAGCTCGAACCCTTCGTGCGGCTGGGCAAGCTCGATACGGAGGCGGAGCAGGCGATCGCTGGCCGCTACGCCGTTCGCTCGATCCCCACGCTGATCCTGATCGCCAAGGGGCGGGAAGTGGCGCGGCAAGCGGGAGCGATGCCCGCCTCGGCGATTGTCAGCTGGGCAAGGCAGGCGCTAGCAAAGGTATAAGCGCTGTCGGTCGTGCATTGCATAGCAGAGAGGGCCGTGCCTATATCCGTGCGGATATAGTTCTAGGAACGCTCTTGCCGCAATCGCTTCTCCGCCTGATCGCGGCCCTTCTCGTCTTCGCCGCCACGCTGGGCCCAGCCGCCGCGCAGCAGCGCGGGCCGCTGGTGCTCGCCGCTGCGAGCCTGCAGGAATCGCTGAACGCGGCCGCGCATGCCTGGGCGCGCAAGGGACATGCCCGCCCGGTGATCTCGTTCGCGAGCTCGTCGGCGCTGGCACGGCAGATCGAGGCGGGCGCGCCCGCCGACCTGTTCCTCTCGGCTGACGCGGAGTGGATGGACCATGTCGCCGCCCGCCGCCTGTTGCGTCCCGGCACGCGGGTGACACTGCTCACCAACCGGCTGGTGCTGGTGGCGCCGGTGGCGAGCCGGCAGCGGCTGACCATTGCCCCGCGCTTTCCGCTGGCGCGCGCGCTGGGGCGCGGGCGGCTGGCGATGGCGGACCCGAACGCGGTTCCGGCCGGACGATACGGCCGGCAGGCGCTGACGCGCCTCGGCGTCTGGTCTTCCGTCGCCAACCGGATCGCCCGCGCGGAGAACGTGCGCGCTGCGCTGGCGCTGGTGGAGCGTGGCGCGGCGCCGCTGGGGATCGTCTATGCCACCGATGCTCGCGCCGCGCGGGGCGTTCGCGTGCTGGGCATGTTTCCGGCCGAGAGCCATGCGCCGATCGTCTATCCGGTCGCGGTGCTGGCGAAGTCGCGCCATCGCGATGCCGAGGCTTTCCGACGCTTCCTGATGTCGGCCGAGGCGCGGGCGATCTTCGCGCGCCACGGCTTCGGCGTTCGCTGACGTGACGCTCAGCGCCGAGGAATGGGGCATCGTCGTGTTGTCGCTGCAGGTCAGCGGCGCCGCGATCCTCTGCGCGCTGCCGATTGCCTTCGCGCTTGCCTGGCTGCTGGCCCGCGCCCGCTTTCCGGGTAAAGTGCTGCTCGACGCGCTGGTGCATCTCCCGCTGGTGCTGCCGCCGGTCGTCACCGGCTGGCTGCTGCTGCTCGCCTTCGGCGCGAACGGACCGGCGGGGCGCTGGCTGGAAGACGCTTTCGGACTTACCTTCATGTTCCGCTGGACCGGCGCGGCGCTGGCGGCCGCGATCATGGCCCTGCCGCTGATGGTGCGGGCCATGCGCCTCTCGATCGAGGCTATCGACCGGCGGCTGGAAGATGCGGCGCGCACGCTGGGCGCGGGGCCGTGGCGGTGTTTCTTCGAGGTGAGCCTGCCGCTGGCCGCGCCCGGCGTGCTGGCCGCGCTGGTGCTGGGTTTCGCGCGCTCGATCGGCGAGTTCGGCGCGACGATCACGTTCGTATCGAACATTCCGGGCGAGACGCAGACGCTGCCGCTGGCGATCTATTCGGCGCTACAGGTGCCGGGGGGCGAAGCAGCGGTAACGCGACTGGCCATTGTTTCGGTGCTGCTCTCGCTCGCCGCGCTGGTCGCCTCGGAACTGCTGGCCCGGCGCGGCGGACGCAATGCCCATGTCCTTTGACGTCGATATCGAGCTGAAGCGGGGCGACCGCCGCATCGCTGTGCGCTTCGCCGGAGACGGGCTGGTGGCGCTGTTCGGGCCTTCGGGGGCGGGCAAGACGAGCGTGCTCGACGCGGTGGCAGGGCTGCTGCGACCTGTGGAGGGGCGCATCGCCGTGGCGGGCGAGACGCTATTCGATGCCGCGCGTGGCATCCATATGCCGCCCGAGCATCGCGCCTGCGGCTACGTGTTCCAGGACGCGCGCCTGTTTCCGCACAAGCGCGTGCGCGACAACCTGCTGTTCGGCTGGCGGCTGGCTCCGCCCGAGCGCCGCTTCCTTACGCTGGAGGAGACGGTGGCGTTCCTCGGCATCGGCGACCTGCTGGGCCGTGCCCCGCGTACGCTCTCGGGCGGCGAGGCGCAGCGGGTGGCGATCGGCCGCGCGCTGCTGGCGGGGCCGCGCTTCCTGCTGATGGACGAGCCGCTCTCCTCGCTGGATGCACCCCGGCGCGAGGAGATCATGCGCGTGATCGAGCGCATCCGCGACGAGCTGAAGCTGCCGATCCTCTATGTCAGCCACGACCGCGCCGAAGTGGATCGGCTCGCGGACGACGTGGTGCCGATCGGCTGAGGCTTGCCGGAGCCGGCGCGCGCGCTCTAGGTATCGGCCATGCGCCTGTCCGATTGCCACAACATCGACGATTTTCGCGAGCTGGCGCGCCGGCGCCTGCCGTGGCCGGTGTTCGACTATATCGATGGTGCCGCCGACGACGAGCTGACCAAGCGCCGCAACACCGCCGCTTTCGCCGACGCCGATCTGGTGCCGGACGTGCTGGCGGGGGTGGGAGAGATCGACACGTCGGTCACGATCCTCGGCCGCAAGAGCGCACTGCCGCTGATCCTTTCGCCCACCGCGCTGCAGCGGGTGTTCCACTGGCAGGGCGAGCGCGCCGTCGCTCGGGCGGCCGAGAAGTTCGGGCTATGGTTCGGCATTTCCAGCCTGGCCACGGTCAGCATCGAGGAGATCGGGGCGCTGGTTTCCAGCCCGAAGATGTTCCAGTTTTACTATCACAAGGACCGCAGCCTCAACCGCTCGATGATCGAGCGCTGCAAGGCGGCAAAGTTCGATGCGGTCGCGCTCACCGTGGACACGATCGTCGCCGGCAAACGCGAGCGGTGCGCGCGCAGCGGCTTCACCTCGCCGCCGCGCTTCACGCCCTCGTCGGCCCTCAGCTATGCGATCAAGCCGCGCTGGGCGCTGGATTACATGCTGCGCGAGAAGTTCGCGCTGCCGAACCTCGATACCCATGTGCGCGAGGGCAGCGGCGAGGCGGTGTCGATCGCCGGCTATTTCAATACGATGCTCGATCAGTCGATGGACTGGAAGATGGCCGAGCAACTGCGCGAAGACTGGGGCGGCACGTTCGCCTTGAAAGGCGTGATGAGCGTGGCGGACGCGCGGCGCGCGGTAGAGATCGGCGCCGACGCGATCATGGTCTCCAACCACGGTGGCCGCCAGCTCGACGGCAGCCGCTCTCCGTTCGATGCCCTGCCGGAGATCGTGGACGCGGTGGGCGGCCGGATCGAGATCATCTGCGACGGCGGCGTGCGGCGCGGCACGCATGTGCTGAAGGCGCTGGCGGCAGGCGCGAGCTGTGCTTCTGGCGGGCGCCTTTATCTTTATGCGCTGGCGGCCGCCGGGCAGGCCGGGGTCGAGCGCGCCATCGCGCTGCTCAAGGACGAGATCGAGCGCGGCATGAAGCTGATGGGCGTCACCGGCGTCGATCAGCTCACGCGCGAGCGGCTGCGGTGGCGATAAGATTGGTCGCGCAGAGGCGCTGAGGCGCAGAGAAATGAGGCGTCAGTTCACGCGGAGACGCGGAGGCGCGGAGTAGTCAGCCCGGCCGCAGGCCTATCGCATTATACTGCAAGCTCGGTGCGATAGCTGATTGAAGATGATCGAAGCGGCTGCGCCGCAGAGTGTTTCTCCTCTGCGTCTCCGCGTGAATCCATCAAATCTCTGCGCCTCAGCGCCTCTGCGCGATAAACTTCGGCCGGTTCGAGCGACCCGTTGATTATTCGCGCAGAGTCCACAGAGCACGCAAAGATGCCAAGGCGCTGACGCTTTGTTACGCTTGATCCAACACCCCAGGGCCTGCGGCGCGGAACCCTCTGCGCTCTTCGCGGACTCCGGGCAAACCCGAATATCAGGCCGGTTCGAGCACCCGCGTTGGCGGCGCGGCCTTGCGGGCGGCGTCGGTGATGGCGGCGAGGAACTGATCGGTGGCGCGTTCCCATGAGAAGCGCGCGCCGAACACCGCCGCCGCCTGCCGGTCGAGCCTGAGCGCGCGGGTGATCGCGCACGCGAGGTCGCTGTCGAGCGCCGCCACCGTCGCGGGCATGTCGCCGGCCGCGCCACGCCCTTCGCGCCCGAGCACGTCGATCGGCCCGCTCACCGGATAGGCCGCCACCGGCAGGCCGCAGGCGAGCGCCTCGATCAGCACGAGTCCGAAGGTATCGGTGAGGCTGGGAAATACGAAGCAGTCGGCCGCTCGATAGGCGGCGGCGAGCTCCTCGCCTTGCAGTGCGCCCAGGAACACCGCCTGCGGAAACCGGGCGCGCATCTCGGCGAGGGCAGGGCCGTCGCCGACGATAACCTTGGTGCCCGCCACGGCTGCGCCCAGGAAGGCTTCGAGGTTCTTTTCGGGAGCCACCCGGCCGACGTTCAGCAGGATCGGCCGCGGCAGGTTCTCGAGCGCGGCGAGCTTCTCGCCCACCGGGCGGAACAGCCAGTGATCGATGCCACGGGTCCAGCGGCGGGTCTGTTCGATGCCGCGCGCGTTCAATTCCTGCTCGACGGTCTCGGTCGCCACCATCACCGCGCGGCTGGCGGCGTGGAAGCGGCGGATGATCGGCCAGAAGCGCTCGGCGCTGATGCCGGTCCGCACCGCCGCATATTCGGGAAAGCGCGTGTGGAAGGCGCTGGTGAAGGGCACTCCGCGCGAGAGGCACCAGCCGCGCGCGCTCCAGCCGATCGGGCCTTCGGTGGAAATGTGAACCACGTCGGGCTCATAAGCGTCGAGCATTCGCCGCACGCCGAAGCGTGGCGCCATGGCGACCCGTATCGAGGAATAGCCCGGCATCCCCACGGTGAGGAAGCGCTGCGGGGTGATCAGCTCCACTTCCACCCCGCGACGGTCCAGCTCCACGGTCGTGGCGGACAAAGTGCGGACGACGCCGTTGACTTGCGGATACCAGGCGTCGGTGGCGATAGCCAATCTCATTCGGGATTCTCCATGCTCGCGCCCTGCGCAACCGGTGTGGGTGCGGCGGCGGCGCATTCCTTGGCCCAGTCCACGATCGCGATCGCGCCCTGGAAATCCTCGGCGAGGGCGGTGCAGCTTTCCACCCAGTCGCCGTCGTTGTAATAAGTGATGCCGTCGATCTGGCGGATTTCGGCCGAGTGGATGTGGCCGCAGACGATGCCGTCCAACCCGCGCTGCAGCGCCTCGTGCGCCACCGCTTCCTCGTAGTTGCCGATGTACTGGACCGCGTTCTTGACGCGCTTCTTCATGTAGGAGGAAAGCGACCAGTAGGGCAGCTTCAGCCGGCGGCGGATCGCGTTGACCCAGATGTTCGAGCGCAGCAGCACGCTGTAGGCCTTGTCGCCCAGGAACGCGAGCCACTTGGCATAGAGCACCACGCCGTCGAAGCTGTCGCCGTGAGTGACGAGCAGCTTGCGCCCGTCGGCGGTCTCGTGGACCGCTTCGAGCGCGAGCTCGACGCCGCCGAAGCTCATGCCCGCGTAGTCGCGCAGCATCTCGTCGTGGTTGCCGGCGATGAACACCACGCGGGTGCCCCGGTGCGCCATCTTCAGCACGCGGCGGACGACCTCGTTGTGCGCGTCTGGCCAGTACCAGCCTCTGCGCAGGCGCCAGCCGTCGACGATGTCGCCGACCAGATAGAGCGTTTCGCACTCGACCGCGCGCAGGAAGTCGACCAGCATTTCGGCGTTGCAGCCGCGCGTGCCGAGATGGACGTCGGAGATCCACACCGTCCGGTAGCGCCGCTTCGGCCGGAAGCCCTTCGGGTCAGGCAGGTCGAGCCACTTGGGAATGTCTACGGATTTGCCGCGCTTGGCCTTGATGAGAAGGTCGTCATCGATGCGCATTTGCAATCACCTTTGCCAGTGATGCGCTGCGTCTACGGAGGCCGCATTTCGGCGGAATGACGTATTTGGGGCAGTTCTGTTACGCTGTTCGGCTAGATTGTGGATAACGCTTGCGTGGTTTGCGCGTAGCCAAGGGCGATCCGGCTCGTCGTCACTCTTCCGGCAAGGCTTCATGCAACAGTCATTGAAGCGTCAACAGACCGTCATATAGCTGCGGCAAGAACCGCCCCGTTCACTTTGGGGAGCGGCATGCGGCATATCGATATCCTGCTCACGAGTGATCTCGACGGGGGCATGGCGCCATTCCGCCACGGCGAACTTGAAGCGGTGTTCCACCGCTGGACCAGCCCCGGCGAGCTGCCGCTGCTGGAGGGGGCGGTCTGGGCTTTCGTCGATTGGGTTCTGCCCGAGATATCCGGGCTGGAGATATGTCGCCGCCTGCGCTGCGATCCCGTCACCGCGCAGGCGCACATCACGATGATCCTGGAGGAAGACGATCAGGAGGCGCGCCGCCGCGCGCTGCGTTCCGGCGCCGACGACTACATGGTGGGGCCGGTCGCGCGCCGCGCCCTGCTCGACCGGGTGCTGTCGCTCCAGATGCATGACAGCGATGCGGGCGCCTTGCGCGCGGTGACGCTGGGCGGCCTTACCGTCGATGTGGCGGCGTTCCAGGCGCGCTGGCACAACAAGCCGATCGGCCTGATGCCGAACGAATTCCGGCTGCTGCGCTATTTCGCCGAGCATCCCGGCCGTGTTTTCACCCGCGCGCAGCTGATCGCCGCTCTGGGCAAGCAGGAGCCGCCGGTCGATGAGCGGACCGTCGATGTCTGGATCGGCCGGTTAAGACGGGCGTTGAAGTCGGCGGGCGTCGGCAATCCGCTGCGCACGGTGCGCTCGCTGGGATACGTGTTCGACGCGCTTTAGAGCCCGTTCCTGTTCCAATTGGATATCTTCCATCCCGAACGGTCCTGGCCTTAACCGGCGCGGGATCAGGCCCCATTTCAGCGTCACGGCAACGGTTTCTGCACCGGTGAAATCGACACGAAAAGGCCCGGCCCTCCGCAGGAGGACCGGGCCAGGAAGGTGACGGTAGGAGGAAACCTGCCCGTCAGGGTGCGATCAGAATTTCACCGAGGCCGAAAGCGAGGCGGTGCGGCCCAGGTCGTAGGTGTTGATCTCGATCCGGTTGGCGCCCGATTGCTGGAACTCCTCGTGACGGCGGCCGGTGATGTTGCGCAGCTCGAACTTGATCTCCATTTCGCGGTCGTTGCCCATGTCCACGCCCTCGCGCGCCACGAAGTCGAGGCGGAAGCCCGGCCGCTC
>VFQT010001423.1_pt1 | contig 28864 bp, 23 predicted proteins | sample 3512381 | NCBI WGS metagenome assembly VFQT01 (sample SAMN10412376, study PRJNA504923) | tailings metagenome | isolation source: Relicate 2 Philex TSF3 active mining site | place: Philippines: Tuba, Benguet | collected 2017-08-29
CGGAGGATATCTCGATTAGATTCGCCTTTTCCAGTGGTTTGCGGTGAGCAGCCAGGAACAACGGCTTTGAGAAGGACGGAATGTTCCCTCCGTCCGGAGTTTTGAGAACGTGCAGTTTCGGTCGTTTCACAACTCTGATCCTCCGCGATTGCATCAGCTGTGGCATGCCTGCCAGCTGGGGCGAAATGCCGCAGAGGGGTTCTCCTGCGACATTTTTGAACTGTTCGCCTGTTCGCAGCCTTACTTTGACCGCCGCGGGTTGATTCTGGCATTTGACGGTGACAGAGCCGTGGGATTTGTACACGCCAGTTTCGCCGTCAATGAAGCTCAGACGGATCTGGATCGGCGACAGGGGATACTTGCTGCTCTGATGGTGCATCCAGAATATCGTCGTCGAGGCATCGGACGGGAACTGGTCGCAAGGGCCGAACAGTACCTCGTAAATTCTGGCTCTGTCTCTGTTGAAGCGGGCGGCGGTTTGAACCGCAACGGGTTCTACTGTGGGATCTACGGTGGCCTTGAGCCATCCGGATTCTGCTCATCGGCAGCCCCATGGAAAGAATTCTTTTCAGCATGCGGTTATGGACCGGGATCGGAAACCTACATTCTGCGTCGGGACCTGCTGCAGAGTCGCGATCCGGTCATTGCGAAGCTGCTGCGGCATCGACGCAACCTGAACCTTGTGATCACTGACCGACCGGGCAACGAATCCTGGTGGTGGTTCGTCCGATACGGCCAGCTGGACTCACTGCGATTTGAGTTGCGAACACGCGAAAAGGAAGACCTGGTCGCCTCGGGTCAGATCATCGGAATGGACATTTTCATTCCCAAGTGGGGCGTGCGCAGTGTCGGCATTCGGGAAATCTATGTGCCGGAGTCTCAGCGGCGTCACGGCTATGCTCAGGCCCTCGTACTGGAAATCTGCAAGCGGCTGCGAGAAGAATCGGTGCAGCTTGTGGAAGCTCATGTGGCATCGGATAACAAAGCGGCCGTGGATCTGTTCACAACCGCCCGGTTTGAACTGCATGGGCGGTTGCTGACATTTCGGAAGTCTCTGCAGCGGGCAGATGCATAATGCTCTCGGAGCTTCTGCCTGCACCCTGGAAATCTGTGCTGGCTGATGAGACGGCTCAGCATTGCCTTGAACGGCTGTCCGGGTTTCTGTCCAACGAAGAACGGCAGAACCAGACCGTGTTCCCGCCTCGCAACAGGATCTTTCGTGCACTGGAGCTAACATCGCCCGACCAGGTGCGAGTCGTAATTCTTGGGCAGGATCCTTATCACGATGATGGTCAGGCAGAAGGTTTGAGTTTTTCTGTTCCTCAGGGGATTGCGATTCCCCCTTCACTGCGAAACATCTACCGCGAACTGAATGACGACCTTGGCATCCCCCCGGCGACTCACGGCCACCTTGCCGGGTGGTGCCGACAGGGTGTGCTGTTGCTGAACACGGTACTCACAGTCAGGGCCCATGAAGCCAATTCTCATCGAAAGCAAGGTTGGGAAGAGATTACTTCAGCGATCCTGAAAAGGGTCAACGACCTTCCGCGAGTGGCCTTTATTCTCTGGGGTGCTCCGGCTCAGCAGTTTGCGAAATCGATTGCAGATCGACATCTGATCCTGCAGAGTGCTCATCCTTCGCCTCTGTCCGCCTATCGAGGGTTCTTTGGAAGCAGGCCATTTTCCCGGTGCAACGCATGGCTAAAGAAACATCATGGTTGCGAAATTGACTGGCGGCTGCATCAACCCGGAGATTAACGTGCTCATCCGATTTGTGAGTGAACTGCCTGTTTGAGTGAAAAGTGGATGGTGTAGAACATGCTTGCGCGGCGTCTGACAGCTCAGGGGATCGAGCAGTTTGATGAATTCCTGCTCGGCCTGCGCGATGATCCTCGCCGGGATGCACCGCTGCATCTGCTGACGGGAGCTGAATCGTCGGCGGCAATTGATGCGGAAGTCGATGCAGAGCCACGCGTGTTCCATTCGCGACTGGAGATCGCGGAACATCTTTCGAAAATGCTTCGAGTTGACTCATCGGCACTTCGGCGTGACAAGGGGTTTTGGTCCTGGCTGGGCCTGGCGTGGTTCGAGTCGATCTGTCCGATTCAGGAAGGACGCTGGCAGCCAGGTGAACGCTATCGCTGGATCGCGGAACTTGAAGATCCTCGCAAGTCCTGCCGACATCTGCTCGCCGGGCCCTATCAGATTTATCGTGCCCACCGAGATGATCCTGCGAGAGCACTTTCGTTGCTGTCCGGGCCGGTTTACAAGACGGGACCGCTGGTCTCGCTGCTTGCGTCGCGTCCATCGTTAGTCACGTGCCGCGCGGTTGTGGGTGTGGCGACTCGTTTGTATTACGATCAACAGCACGGACGCAATCGGGCTGGACTCGGAGGCCGCGGGCCCGGGAGTCCTCGACGATTTGTCGATCTGCTCAGCCAGCTGGATCTGACCTGGGACCTTCATTCGCTGACCACGGAAGAACTTCTGGAACTTCTTCCGGCCGAATTTGATGAGTTTCATCGCTCACAGAACTCACGGCAGCCAGGCTTGTTTGATTAGCAGCCCGTTGAGCGAAAAATGTGCGCCGTGTCTCCGACGCGAGCATTCACCAAGGAACCACGTTCTGTCGCGAGTGGCTCAAACGACATCGATTCTTAGCCGGTAGTATGTCAGGCGTGAAAAAAGCCTGCTTCCATTCTCATGAAAGCAGGCTTTGGCATGGTGAAGCCGATGACTAAGAAACTGATGCGGGATCAGAACTACTTGAGTTCGACCACCAGCTCCGAACTGCCGCCCTCGGGAATTTCCACCAACAGGCCTGAGGTCTCAGGGCTCGCATAGGTCGCAGGAATCTGAACGGGCGGTTTTGGAAGCTTGGACGGATCGTCAATGACGTTGCCCATTCCATCATCTTCCGGCGGCTGCCACACCACCGACACCTTGTTCGCCCCGGGGACCGCACCATCGTCTTTGGTGTTTGTACCCAGCACAAATTTTCCTGCTTCGTCCGTGACGCCCGTCGCCGCTCGCTTCCCATCGACTGGCTGAAAGGCAACAACAAATCCAGCCAGCGGCTTCCCCTTGTACGTCAGGGTTCCGGATGCAGAAACAGTCGTCACTGCTTCGGACTCCTGTGAATATCCACCTCCACAACCAACCAAACACAACAGCAACGCGCCAGAGAACAGAGAACGGACCACGAAAGCACCTTTTTGCAGAAAGGACGTGATTGAATTCGGATCAGCAACCCGAGCGTCACCTAAGGTTTCGGCAACGCCCGGTGCATTCGAGGACTCATGCCTACCATTCACCAATGGTCTCACCGCCATTGATGCTGCCCACTGCTCGCCAGACACCCAGGTCAACATTGTTACTGCAGAACCGAACGGACCCGTCACCCAGACAGATCTGAGCGCCGCCCGTGTGGAAGCTTCGGGTTGCCAGGTGACCACGGTCAACGCCGGTTCCACGGATACAGTCTCGCAGGCGTGAGTTCGGTACCATTGTGTGAGAATAGAAGGTCGTCACGACGACGCCTCGATAATACTGCTTGCCTCGATACAGATAAGCACTGGTTGCACGATTATCACAGGCTGCTACGGGGATGGTGTCGCCGGTTGTGCTTGCGTCCCAGGTCGCAAAGGGAAGGTTTGTCGCAACCCACAGGTCGGAACGGTCAGTGATTGGTACGACGCCCGTTGTTGGTGAGCCACCCGCTGGGCCAAGGATAATCTCGGCAAACATGCCGGAGTTTGACATACCGTCGGTGAAGTCACGGAACTGAGCTCCACGGTTTCGCCCGAACGGACCTCGGTCAGCCGCGTAGTTTGCGTTGTCACCCAGACTCTGTACGTAGTTCGTTGTTCCACAGCCGTTAGGACACTGAGTCCCTGGAAGCACAAACGGCGAGACAACAGGCTGACTTGGGCACTGCAACACTGGAAGCACCTGCTGACGTGCTGTCAGGTTGTTCGCATGAGTGTTTGTATCAACATTGAAGTCGAACAGATTGTAAACGTTGCCGGCTTCGAAATAGGGCAGCAGCTGTGTATGAGTCGACGCGTTGTTGACGCCAATGAACCCAGGGGGCATACGGCGGTGCGTGCCCTCATAGTTGTGCAGCGCCAACCCAATCTGCTTGAGGTTGTTCTTGCACTGTGTTCGCCGAGCAGCTTCGCGGGCCTGTTGGACGGCTGGCAACAGCAATGCCACCAGGATAGCGATGATCGCAATGACCACCAGCAACTCAATAAGGGTGAATCCTCGTTTCTTCATGACCAAACTCCGAATAACAAAAATGCAGGAAAGAAGTCACCACACATCAATGCGGTTCGCGAAAAGTTAACAAATGTCCACTCGGGAATCCAGCGATACATCCGACTGCACGTCCGGTCGCAAGGGTGTCGGATTTCGCGGGAGGTTGTTGTGGCTGACAGAGAATCTGACGGTTGTTACCATCCGCCGCCTTCGCTCCGTCAATCGAATACATCAGATTCGCAGGAAGCGATCTTTGTTGAACAAAAACACCAGAAAAAACCAGGGGAACAGAGGATCGCGAGAACTCCTCTGCAAGATCGTTGCCGAAACGAGATCTTTTCCCTCTCCGGTCAGGAAAGAAAATGCGAGATCCTCGAATACCGATGAAGAACCCTTTGGTAGCCGGCGTTCTGGCGTTCCTGATCCCTGGAGCAGGTCACTGGTATCAGGGTCGTCGCTTCAAGGCGACGATTTTCTCTGGCTGCATCCTGACGATGTTTGTTTGGGGGTTGATTCTTGGACATGGTCAACCGGTCTATAGCCAGCTTGTCCTTCGCGGTCGCGAAGATTCGGCGCAGTTTGAGAAGGTGACGCCGCGACTGAAGTTCTCAATAGGGTATTCGGTTCAGTTCCTTGTGGGACTTCCAGCTTTGCCCTCGCTGATTCAGGAAGCTCGATTTCGCAACGAGGATGCTCAGATCAATTTTCTTTCGGAGGAACTGGACAGCGAGTTTTCAGGCGTCCTGTATTCCGGTGATGAAGGTGGCGCAAAGGCTGAAGAACTGATTCATGGTCAACTCAGGATTCGCCCTGTCAATGACCAGGGAAGTCGGGTTGTGAACGGAACGCTGACCTATGAGAAAGCCGACGGTTCCACGGCAGAGCTTCAAATTGCCGGCGGAATCACCATCGGTCGCAAGGTGTTCGGATCACCTCAGTGCGACATTGAATGCAGCATCGCGCAGCCGGACGGGAGCTTCACCGGCCAGCACATTCGAGGTTCTGTGGACCGTTCCTTTCTGGACTGGTTTCAGGCACCTCGAGATTCTCATGAGCTGGATCGACTTCATGGGAATCTGAACCGTCGGTTTGATATCGCGTCTGTGTTTACCTGGATTGCGGGGCTGTTGAATTTGCTGGCAATCTGGGACGCAGCGGAGGGACCAGCGTACGGTTACGGCGATGAAAAGCCTGAAGATGAGGACGACGAAGAGGAAAAGCCAAAGAGCAACCCGGAAAAAGTCGCGGCGGAAGCAAAGTAACTTTGGCCAATCCACATCGCACTCATCACAACAGGAAGATGACCCCATGGACCTGACCCTTTTGACGCAAGCAATTCCTCTGACGGCAATGATCTGCCTTGTATACTGTGCAAGCCGATTTGAACTGCCGGCAAAGATCCTGAAATCGGCCGCTGTGATGTTCGGAAAGACCATTGCATTCCTTTCCGTGCTGTACGGACTGCTGCTTTGGATTTCCCGCTAAACTGTGCTCAGAATCGCTGAAAAATGCCCAAAAAATGCTGAACGTGGGCTGCCGGGAACCCTTCTTTGCAGCATGGCGTCTGGCTCCTATACTTCGCCCTCCCAGACTTGGGCAACGAAAGCGTCGTTTACCTTTTGAAAGATGCTCGCACGGTGCGCCCGTCTTTCACAAGTTTGAATTCATTGTTTATTGGACCGGATTCCCGTGCACAGAACTCATAACTGTGGAGAACTTCGTCGAGACAACGCCGGACAGACTGTGACTCTGGCCGGCTGGGTCAACAGCTACCGTGAGCAGGGTAAGGAACTGGTGTTTGTCGACCTGCGAGACCGCTATGGCAAGACTCAGGTTGTGTTCTACACCGACGACGATTCCAAGATCGACGCACTCGCGCGACGACTTCGCAGAGAAGACGTGATCAAGATTGTTGGTGAAGTTCGTTACCGCGGCGATGGGCTGGTAAATCCCAAACTGGCCACCGGTGAAATTGAAGTTCGCGTTCAGCAGCTTGTCGTTCTGTCACGCAGCAAGACACCTCCGTTTGAAATTGAAGGCGGTGAGCTGCCGAATGAAGAACTTCGACTGAAGCATCGCTTCATCGATTTGCGTCGTCCCGAACTGCAGCGCAATATCATTCTGCGTCACCAGCTGACTCAGGCCGTTCGTGAGTACTTCAATGAACGAAACTTCCTTGAAATCGAAACACCAATGCTGGGGCGAAGTACTCCGGAAGGTGCTCGCGACTATCTTGTCCCAAGCCGTGTCCATCCGGGAAGCTTCTACGCATTGCCTCAGTCGCCTCAGATCTACAAGCAGATTCTGATGGTATCCGGATTCGACCGATACTATCAGATTGCCCGCTGCTTCCGTGATGAAGACCTTCGTGCCGATCGCCAGCCGGAGTTCACTCAGATCGACGTTGAAATGGCGTTTGTCGAACGTGACGACGTGCTGAATACCATCGACGGCCTCGTTTCGTTCGTGATGAAGAAGGTCCGAGACATTGAGGTTCCGGTTCCGCTGCCTCGATACACCTACCGAGACGTGATGGAGCGATTCGGATGTGACAAGCCGGACATGCGATTCGGGATGGAGATCACAGACATCACCGACATCGCGGGTGCCAGTGAGTTCAGTGTTTTCAAAACGGTGGTCGGTTCCGGTGGTCGTATCCGCGGACTGAATGTCAAAGGCGGTTCAGAGAAATACAGCCGACGACTGCTGGACGTCGACCTGAAGAACTTCGTTGGCGATTTCGGTGCCAAAGGTCTGGCCTACATGAAGGTCGCCGGTGGCAAACTGGAATCTTCCATCGCCAAGTTCTTCAGCGATGCTCAGCAGCACGAGATCATTTCTCGCATGCAGGGCGAAGATGGCGACCTGCTTCTCTTTGTCGCTGACACCTACAAAGTGACAAGTGCCGCGCTGGCAGCGCTTCGCAACCGTATTGGCAAGGAACAGAATCTCTACGATCCTGCATCATTCAAACTGCTGTGGGTTGTGGACTTCCCGCTCGTCACATGGAACGCGGAAGAAGGGCGGTTTGATGCAGAACACCATCCGTTCTGCCAGCCGAATCCGGAAGACGGCGAATACCTGAAGTCCGATCCGGGCAAAGTGCGAGCGGACAGCTACGACCTGGTCGTGAACGGTTACGAAGCAGCCAGCGGAAGTGTTCGAATTCACGACTCCGAAGTTCAGCAGATGGTCTTTGATCTGCTGAAGATCAATTCGGAAGAAGCAGAACGTCGCTTTGGCTTCCTGTTGGAAGCGCTTCGCTTCGGTGCGCCGCCGCATGCCGGGATCGCACTGGGGCTCGACCGCTGGGTGATGCTGCTGGCCGGGAACGACAACATCCGTGAAGTGATCGCATTCCCGAAAACGCAGAAAGCAGCCGACATGCTGACAGGTGCTCCTTCGGAAGTTGATGATCGTCAGCTGCGTGACCTGCACATCGACGTTGTGCAGCCACCGCCGAAATAGGGTGGTCGCTTGCCCGCAGAACACACACAGCCGCTCTTACCCGAGCGGCTTTGTTTTGCGCTGATCGAATGCGTCGTTCCTTCAGCCCGAAGACCTGGCCGTGCGATTCAGTCATTACTCCAGAAAGGGATCAAAGTCGGCGGGGATCTTCTGGCCACTTCCCTGAACCGCATTCTTGGCCGCCTCGGGAAGCTTACTCGCGCGTTCCCGCACATAACTTCCGGCAGCATCGGTCAGGTCAGACGCCTGAGACTTTGCTGACTCTTCGGCTCGGTTCAGAACGTCCTGAGCGCGGTTTTCCAGCTCCGTGGCGACTTCGTCAAAACCGTAATCGTTCAGGGAACCTGACTTTGAAGATGTTGCTGAAGGCCTTGATGTGCCGGTGGTACTCTTTGGTGCTTGTGACTTAGATGAGGTTCCATTCGGGCGAGCGTTTTCTGCACCGCCAAAGATCCGGTCTTCCATTTCCCGAGCTTCGTCGAGTATGGATTTTTTTGACGTCGAGCTCTTTGGCTTTGTGGTCGTACCGCCAGTCCCGCCAGATCGCTTCGGCTCAGGCTCAGCCACTGGCTTGAATACGTCTTCGGATTCATCTTCCTGAAGACCGCTCAGCACTTCGCCGACGGTGAATCGGGAAGAGCGACTGTCCGCCAGAGTTCCCGGAGGCGACGTGCGAGATCCTTTCGGTTCATCGGAATCGCGAAATGGATCGGCAGGCCCGGTGGACGTCGTGCCTTTCTGAGTCAGGTCCTGAGGGAACGGAATCGGCGATGAGTTTTCTGAAAAGCCCGGAGCATCACTGCGACTCTCAGTGCCATTTGGGATTCTGAGCAGTCCTTCCGCTTCGTCTGTGACCTTCTTCTTCGAGTTGTTCAGGAAGTTGCGAAGTTCGTCGAGTGTCGAAGAATCTTCGGTGACGGTATCCGCCAGCGTTCCAGCCACGGATTCGGAAATCAGATCCGAAGAGCCATGAGCCATCAGAGCCCGTGCGAGTTCGGGGCGATCGGTCCACTGTGATGGAGACCAGCCTCGAATGTCAGCATAGGCCAGGCCGATCGACTGCTGCGGAGTTCGCGGGATCACCTGGAATCCGTCGTGGGAATGCACAACGTGATACTGAAGTGAGAAGAACATGGCCGACGCGCCGAGCGCTGTGCCGAAGAGGAACGGCTTGGCTTTGCTCATCGGGAAGATCCTGTTCAATGAAGGCGGGAAAGTTTTCCTGGAGTAACGGTCCTTCGGCGCACGGGGAACGCACCGGCTTCTGAAAGCAAGTTAAACCTACCACCTGTCAGGGGAGTGACTTTCGCAGATCGCCCGCGCGGCCCAAAAAAATGTTCACTGATGGAAGCTCGCGCGTTGAGGTTTTCGCAGAGCGCACGTTCGTCGGACGTCGCAGAGTTTCGCTGAACGAAACGGTCGTACGAAACTGGCTGAAAATGAAAAGAGTTTTCCAGGAAGACTCAAGTTGAGCGTGATGCCTGCACTTCAAATCCGTCTCAATGATCAGCTGATCATCATGGGAGCCTTCCGGACTGAGCGATTCAACCTGAGAAGCCAGCCAGCAGTTTGCGATTCCCTTGGCTGCCGACTACGCTGCCCTTCATGTTTTCCCGCTTCTTTATCGATCGACCGATTTTCGCGACTGTGCTGTCTGTGGTGATTACTCTGGCAGGCGGAATCGCGGCCTTCACGCTGCCGATCACTCAATATCCCGAGATTGCTCCTCCGACGGTCGAAGTGTCCACGATGTATCCGGGTGCGAATGCCCGCGTCGTTGCCGACACCGTGGCAGCTCCCATTGAGCAGCAGGTCAACGGAGTCGAAGACATGCTCTACATGTCTTCGCAGTGTACGAACGACGGCACGTACACGCTGACAGTGACGTTTGCTCCGGGCACTGACCTTAACTTGGCGCAGGTCCTTGTTCAGAATCGAGTCGCGCTGGCTCAGCCGACACTTCCCGATCTGGTTCAGCGGCGAGGTGTCACGGTACGAAAAAAGGCCCCCGGCATTCTGATGATCGTGAATCTGTTTTCGCCGGACAGTTCACGGGACAATCTGTATCTCAGCAATTACGCCACAATTCAGATGCGTGACGAACTTTCACGAGTGCCCGGCGTTGGCGACATTTCCTTTCTGGGTCAGCGCGATTACAGCATGCGAGTCTGGCTCGATCCCCAGCAAATGGCCATGCGTCGCATCAGCACGCAGGATGTCCTGAGGACCATTGAGCAGCAGAACACTCAGGTAGCAGCCGGTCAGATCGGTCAGCAGCCCACGACATCCGGCCAGGTTTTCCAGTACACGATGACAACGCTGGGACGCCTCACCGACGAAACTCAGTTCGGTGACATGGTGATTCGATCAGACGGCCAGGGTCGCATGATTCGGCTTCGGGATGTGGCTCGAATTGAACTGGGAGCAACGGCCTATGACCAGGTCTGTACGCTGAACAACCAGCCATCCATCGCCCTGTCGATTTACCAGCTGCCCGGATCGAATGCACTGGAAGTTGCGGAAGAGATTCGCAGTCGTATGGAAGAGCTGAAAACGCGATTTCCGGAAGGCGTGGATTACGCGATCGTTTACGACACAACACCGTTCATTCGCGAATCCGTCCGGGAAGTCTTTGTGTCTCTTCGAGATGCAGTGATCCTTGTCGCGATCGTCGTGCTTGTGTTCCTGCAGGGTTGGCGACCTGCCATCATTCCTCTGGTGGCAGTGCCTGTTGCGATTGTTGGCACGTTTGCCGCGATGGTCGCCTTTGGTTTCAGTCTCAACGCGCTGACGCTGTTTGGGCTGGTGCTGGCGGTTGGCATTGTTGTCGACGATGCGATCGTGGTCGTTGAAGCGGTGGAACACAATATTGAGCATGGCATGTCGCCTCGCGATGCTGCCATCCGAGCGATGGAAATGGTGGCAGGGCCGGTGATTGCTGTCGGCCTTGTTTTGACAGCCGTATTTGTGCCATGCGCTTTCATCAGTGGAGTTGTCGGGCAGTTCTTTCGGCAATTTGCCATCACCATCGCCGTTTCGACTCTGATCTCTGCATTCAATTCACTGACGCTCAGTCCTGCACTGGCCGTGCTGTTGCTGCGGCCTCGTGAGAAAGGCAAGTATCAGGACGCACTGCCTCGACCGGGAATTGCGTTGCTGGCCGGATGGGCTGGATATGCATGGCTTGGAAGTCGCCTCCCGCAGATCCTGGGGGGAATCGAACTGTTTCAGAAAGTTCCGGGCACGGCGTGGCCGTGGATTGGTGCGGGACTTTGTCTCGCCGCCACGCTTGTCATGGCCGGCGTTGTGAATCGGATCCTGGGATTTGGGTTTGCGATTTTCAACAAGGTCTTCGGATGGACAACGAATGGTTATGTCTGGTCCGTGGGCCTGATGCTGAAAGGAAGTCCCGCGGTCCTGCTCGCTTACGGGGGAATGGTCTACGGAACATGGCATCTGTTTCAGCAAACTCCGACAGGGTTTATTCCGGCTCAGGACAAAGGCTATCTCGTCCTGAATGTACGGCTTGCAGATTCCGCATCGCTTGAACGAACCCAGGCACTGATGCAGAAGGCGGAACAGCTGGCGGGGTCGATTCCCGGAGTCAGACACACGGTTGCCATTGCAGGCCAGTCGCTGCTGCTGAATACCAACGCGCCCAATTTTGGTTCGATGTATGTGATGCTGGATGACTTTGAGACTCGCGTTAAAGCGGGGCACAGCGCGGATTCGGTTGCCGCGGAACTGCGCCGTCGATTTGAAGGCGAGATCGAAGACGCGGATTTCAACATTCTCGGCGCGCCTCCGATTGAAGGTCTGGGAACGGCAGGAGGATTCCGAATTGTCGTTCAGGACCGCGGCGACAATGGTCTTCCCGTGCTTGAGTCTGTCTGTCAGTCGATCGTGGAACAGGGGCTTGAAAACCAGAAACTGCGAGACCTGTTCTCGAGCTTCCGTGCGTCGACAACATGGCTGGAACTGGATATTGATCGCGATGCCGCTCGCAAGATGGGGCTTTCGATGGCGGAGGTGTTCAATTCCCTTCAGGTGAATTTCGGATCTTTGTACGTCAACGATTTCAATCGGTTCGGACGGACGTGGCAGGTGAACGTCCAGGCGGATGCTCGATATCGCATGCAGACGAGTGACCTGCGAAGGATGTACGTCTCCAGTCCCACCGCTGGCAGTGTTCCACTGGCGACATTCATCAAGGTGAAACCGGTTACCGGACCGCTGATGATCATCCGCCACAATCTGTATCCGGCGGCGTACGTCAACGCGGATACCGCGATTGGGGCCAGTTCCGGCGAAGCCATTACAGCCTTGAAGGATGTCGCAGACACACAGCTGGCACCTGCGATGAAAGTCGAGTACACGGAACTGGCGTTCCTGCAGCAACTGGCAGGGAACACAGCCATGTACGCGTTCCTGCTGGCCGTGATTCTTGTCTTTCTGGTCCTTGCCGCGCAGTATGAAAGCTGGGCGCTTCCGCTGGCCGTGATTCTGGTTGTTCCCATGTGTTTGCTGTGTTCCATCGCCGGCGTCATTGCCGCAAACATGGACATTAACATTTTCACCCAGATTGGTTTCGTCGTTCTGGTCGGACTGGCGTGCAAGAACGCGATCCTGATCGTCGAGTATGCTCGCGCAAGAAACGTCGCCGGAGTTCCTGTCTTTGCTTCCACGCTTGAAGCCTGTCAGCTGAGACTGCGTCCAATCATCATGACTTCATTCGCCTTCATCTTTGGCGTTGTGCCGCTCGTACTGGGGCAGGGGGCAGGAGCGGAGATGCGACGCACGCTGGGAACGGCGGTGTTCGCGGGCATGCTGGGAGTGACTCTGTTCGGCATCGTTCTGACACCGGTCTTCTTCTATGTGATTCAATCCATCGCGAATCGCCGACAGAGCGTGGCTGTTTCAGCGACAACTCAGAGTGTGGGTGCGAAATGAAATCGATCACTCGCTACCTCACGTTTCAGATCCCGGAACGCATGGGGTTCGTGAACATCACTGGTCAGCTGGAAGAGATACTTGCCGAGAGCGGGATTCAGGAGGGACTGCTGCTCTGCAACGCGATGCACATCACGGCATCTGTCTTTATCAACGATGATGAAAGCGGACTGCATGCGGACTATCGCAAATGGCTGGAGCAGCTGGCTCCGTTCGATGCATCGCCTTCGCGTTATGCTCACAATCGAACGGGTGAAGACAATGCGGATGCTCATATGAAGCGGCAGATCATGGGGCGAGAAGTCGTGGTTGCTGTGACCGCCGGGAAGCTGGACTTCGGCCCGTGGGAGCAAGTCTTTTATGGCGAATTTGATGGCCGACGACCGAAACGCGTTCTGGTGAAGATCATTGGGGAGTAATTCCTGGACTTCTGATCCGCCTGATTCGCCTGAGACGCTGGGAGTTTGCTGCCGGGATCGTCACAATGGCAGGACAGTCCTTCCTGACGTTTTCTCATGTCTCCAGGAGTCCCCCCATGACCAATGTGATTCCCGCCGATCACCTGCCAACCGGATTTCGTCGTCGTGCATTCCTTGCCACCGCCGCAGCGACACTGGCCGCAATGAAAACAGCTGTGGCCGATGAATATGAGTACGGTGATGACGCACAGCCAGTCCGTTACCCGGATCCTCGTCTGGTGTCACACGATCCACGATTTGACAAACTGAAACTGGGGAACACGCCCATTCAGCGACTGTATCACAGCAAGAACATGCTGTGGGCTGAAGGGCCTGCCTGGAACGGCTCGGGTAAGTATCTGGTCTGGAGTGACATTCCGAATAATGTCCAGCTGCGATGGCTGGAAGATGATGGTCATGTTTCAGTCATCCGAAATCCGGCAAATAACAGCAACGGCAACACGTTCGACCTGCAGGGGCGGCAGATTTCTTTTGAGCATCTGACGCGTTCGGTTGCTCGCTATGAACACGATGGAACTCGCACCGTGCTGGCGGATTCGTATGGCGGAAAGTCTCTGAATGCACCCAACGATGGAGTCGTTCATCCCAATGGGGACATCTGGTTCAGCGACCCCGGATACGGCTCCCTGATGGATTATGAAGGGACACTGGCAAACACAGGGTCCGTCCAGCCGTACCAGAAGGAAGGGATTTACAGAATTGAAGCCAGCACTGGCAAGGTGATCAAAGTCACTGAAGACATTTTCAAACCGAATGGCATGTGCTTCTCACCGGACTACAAGAAGCTGTACGCGGCCGATACGGGATCATCTCACTACAAGGAAGCTCCTAAGAATATCAAAGTGTGGGACGTTGTTGACGGCAAGACTTTGGCGAATGGCCGTGAGTTTGCGTCGATGGCACTTGAGCTGCCAGATGGAACCGTCAAATCAGGCCTCGCGGACGGCATCCGCTGCGACATCCAGGGCAACATCTGGGCCAGCGCCGGATGGGTCGGAGCGGGGTACGACGGAGTTCATATCTTTGGTGCCGAAGACGGAGCACGGATCGGCCAGATTCTGTTGCCGGAAATCTGCAGCAACGTGTGCTTTGGCGGAACAAAGCGAAATCGCCTGTTCATGACAGGCAGCCAGTCGCTGTATGCCGTGTATGTGAACACAAAGGGTGCTCACTTCTGCTAAACGCTTCTGCGGGCGGAATGGTCTCGAACGTTCTGGTTTGGCAAATGCTGAGCCAGAACTTTTTTTTGTTGCGCGTGGCCGAAAATGTCAGCCGAGCGTCTCGTGGATGACGATATCGCCGCTTGCCAGATCGTAGACAAGACCGATCAGTCGAAGCTGGCCGGCTGATATTGCGTTCCGAATGCACTCGCTGCGCTCCGGAAGATGACCGATGCAGCATCGCACATTGGCTCGCACGGCATTTTGAAGCGCATCCCCTGGCTCATCGCGAGCGGATTCTATCGCTGGTACTATTTCGCTGATCAACCGGCCGACATAGCCGTGAGGATCAACACCCCTCATCGCCGCCTTTACCGCTCCGCACTGTTCATGCCCCATGACAATAACGAGCGTCACGCCCAGATTTTCAATCGCGTACTCCAGGCTCGCGATTTCAAAGTCACCAGCAACGTGGCCTGCGACACGGACGACGAACAAATCTCCCTGGCTCTGGTCAAAGATCACTTCCGGGGACACTCGCGAATCGGCACAGCCCAGCAGCGCCGCAAAAGGAAACTGCCCTTCAGCATGGCGTTCCCGATCCTCACGAGTCGTCTCGGTATTCAGGCGCTGGTTGTGCAGATAACGCCAATGGCCGTGAAGCATTCGCAGGAACGCTTCTTCTTTGGTGAGTCCCTGTCCGGGCACTGTTGGGTTGTGATTCTCGGGATGAAGTTCTTTTGGCAGTTCAGGCACAGGTTACGATCCGGCATTCTGTCAGCGGTAAGGTCGGGACCTGCTGCGAGTCCATCTCGCAGGGTCTCCGGCACGATGTTACCAGCCGTTTCGGGTCCGAAGCCACTCAATCTGCCCGGTATGGTGCCGACAATGCCAGGCGTAGTAACACAGAGCTGCATCGAGCGTCACAATGCGCTGACTTGCCGGATGGTAAAACGTTCGCGAGAACTGGTCACTGTTCATGGAGTGAAGAAGCTGCACCCATCGCCCATGCAGCCCTTCAAACAGTGCCAGTGGTGCAATGATGCAGCCTTCCTTCGAATCCGGCAGGTCCGCACAGAGCGTTTCATCGTAGGGTTTGATCGTTGGGTTCTCTTCTGTCAGAGCCCACTTGAACCTGGCATAACTGTGGATGTGACTGTCCCCGAGGTGATGGACGATCTGGCGAATGGTCCAGTTCACATATTTCTGATTCAGCTGCTCTGTGCTCAGATCCGCGACCGCTGCTTTCAGTCTGCCAGGAGCACGCGCGATGATGGAAATCAGTTCCTTCCGTTCATCGACCGACAAACTTGCCTTTTCAACGACTGGCCCGACAGGTTGCTGCGGTGGCTGCACAGAAATGCCTTTCGAAAGTACAGTGCGAACATCAGAGAGAACGGATGGTAATCACACTGACCCCATCGTTACAGATTCTGACACGGCTTGACCGCACCGGTTCATCAGAATCTGTGACGACTTGTGACAGTGGGCAACGTTATGGTGTATCCCGTCGGTGACTCATTTGAAAGGTAAGCGACCATGGTACGCCGCTGCGACACCGTGCTAAGAATGTTGAGCTGTCTCGCCATCGGGCTGATCTGTTCCGTCGCTTCAGCACAGGCTCCGGATTCTCGCGAGGCGAAATTAGTCCTGCCGGATCAGTGGGAGTTCACAGCACCGCTCATTTCACCCGAGGAACGGAATGCCGATCGAAGTCACGCGCAGAAGGATCCGTCGGTGGTCTTTCACAACGGACAGTGGCATGTCTTCATGACGGTGAAGATCGGCCAGCGCACGGTCATGGAATACTGCTCCTTCAAAGACTGGCCGGATGCTCAGACGGCTCCTCGCCATTTGCTGAAGCTGATCAGTCGAGACTACTTTTGCGCGCCGCAGGTCTTCTTCTTCGAGCCGCATGGATTGTGGTATTTGATCTATCAGGTCGGCAACCCGGGATCACGATTCATGGCGGTGGCGTATTCGACCACAAAAGACATCTCCGATCCGAACAGCTGGACGGCAGCGCAGTTCATTCTGGACGGAAGCTCCATGGATCCTCGGCAGGAAGGCGGGCTCGACTACTGGGTGATTTGTGACGACAAACGAGCGTACCTGTTCCTGACAACGAACAACGGCAAGATGTGGCGTCTCTGGACAGAACTCAGCGATTTTCCAAATGGATTCGGGCACTGCGAGCTGGCTCTGCAGGGCGACATCTTTGAGGCCAGCCATACGTATCGAGTGAAGGACCAGCAAAAGTATTTGACGCTCATCGAAGCCGATGGCCAGCGCTATTTCAAGGCGTTCGTCGCTGACCGCCTGGATGGAGAGTGGACCGAACTTCGGACGCCAGGCAATCTCCCGTTTGCCGGTTCGAAGAACATTCAGCCGGCCCCGGGTGTGGCTCAGTGGACGGACAATATCAGTCATGGCGAGCTTGTGCGGTTTTCCAGCGACCAAACGCTTTGCATCGATCCGACTCGCATGGAATTTGTCTTTCAGGGAATGCTGCAGTCTGAGAAATCCGGGAGGTCCTACGGACAGTATCCGTGGCGAATCGGGCTGCTCAAACCTGCGAACCGGTCTGCGTCTGATCGCTAAGGCAGTGAATTCTGTCGGAACGCTTGCCGCAGCCCGGCGGACTTGCCACGATGTCAGGCTCCTACCTCAATTCTCTGCGACAGGTTCGCCCCACCATGAATCTCCGTTGTTCGTACACTGTTGTTTGCCTTACGCTGGTCATGTCGTCGGCCCTTCCTGCTGAAGTTCGCGACCGAGCTGTTGTCAGCCTGAACTTTGACGGCGACAATCCCTCTGCGGATTCCGCCAAAAGCGGCAAAGTCCCGGATGCTGTGACACTGACAAATGGGCTGGCGACGATCGCATCGGCCTTCGTGCCGGGTTCTGCCGGGCGTTCCGCGATGGCAGAACCTTCCGCAAAACAACAGATCGTGATAGCTCACAGCGAAGATCTGAACCGCCCGGAAGCGGTGACGGTGTCCGGTTTCTTTGCAAGCCTGCATCCGTTGAATGATGCGACGTTTCACGGGTTGTTCGCCAAACGAAAACTCGGAAGCGGTACCAACGGTGATATCACGAACTACGGGATCAACTACCAGCCGTCATCCGACACACTTCAGTTATACGTGAATGACGGAACGACGGGATACAAAGTTGTCATTTTCAGCCTTCAGTCTGCTTTGGGGTACCGTCGACGCGTTCATCTCTCTGCCATATGGACAACCGGTGATGCACCTGGAGCGGATGCCGATACGGATGCCGATGATGTGCGGATGCGACTTTATGTGAATGGCCAGCCTCTGACGCCCAAAGCCGGCAATGGAGGCATTATCGATGGCACTTCAGGATGGGCTGTCGATACAGGACTTGGCAAATGCGTCAACGACACGCCGGTGACCATTGGTTCCAGTTTCACGGACGGTGAGCTGACGCGACTGATCTGTGACGACATTCATATCTTCGCAGAAGCACTGTCCGACGAAGACGCGAAGTCTTTGTTTGCCGAAGTCGCAGGTGCAGCCGCTGCCGAGATCAGTGCGGAGAAGAGCGGGGGAACCGACGCGACTCCGGCTGGCCCCAACATCGTTCGACTTTCACCCCATGCCGCAGAAATTGGCAAGACGACCAGGATCACAGTCACCGGCGAGCGACTGGCCGGAGCAAGACTGAAGCCTGAGATCGCAGGCGTGACAGCCGTTCCTGTAGAAGGCGGCAACGAACAGAATGCGTTGTTCGATGTTGCCGTGGATGCCACTGTTGTGCCCGGAAGATACCTGGCTCGATGTGTCACTCGAACGGGAGTCAGCAGTGCTTTGATCATGACCGTGGATCGTGTTCCGGTGGCCGCGGAAACTGCATTTTCTGAAACCACACCGGCAACCGCATTCCCCGTGTCCATCAGCGGACTCATTTCCGGGACGGAACAAAAGCGATTGTGGTTCCAGGGCAAGGCTGGTCAGAAAATTGTTGCCGAAGTGGAAGCTCGACGTATCGGATCAAAGCTGGATCCCGTTGTGGAAATCCGAAGTCAGGCCGGAGCGCCGCTGGCGATTCAATGGCAACAGTCAGAACTGTCCGGCGATGCTCGGACCGCTGTCGTGCTGCCAACGGATGGAATCTACTACGCGGAAGTGCATGACCTTCAGTTTCAGGCTCCTGGCGGAAGCCCGTGGCGATTGCTGGTTGGAGACCTTCCGCCCTCCGCCATTTCGTATCCAAACAGTCTGAGCACTGGAGATTCCGGAATCCGAGTGGCTACGAAAGATGGAATCTCTGAACCTGTCACAGTCCGCAAAGTCAATGGTCGACTGACGGTTGCTGCGGGAACCCCGGTGCTTCCGTTGCCTCGACTTGAGGCTGTAGCTGGTGCCGTTGTCACGGAGCCCGTAGATGGCGCGTTCGCCGCTGATCCGCTTGACGCGACATTCGCGACCGCGCCATTTCCTGCTCTGACCCTGAACGGACGAATTGTTGCCGCAAAGGAAGTCGACGCGATCAATCTGAAAGTCACTGCTGGGCAGACTCTTCACTTTTCGCTTGCGGCCCGACAAGTTGGGTCGCCGTTGCGAGCACAGCTTTCGTTGTGGAATGGTGATGCTGCTGTGGCACAGAATGATGGTGAATCAGGTGCCACCGATCCGGCGTTTTCCTACACAGTTCCCGAGAAGGTCGCACAGCTTCAGCTTCGTGTTCGAGACTTGAATGGCAAGGGGGCCGCGGATGGCGTCTATCGAGTTCAGGTTTCACGCACCGACCGTCAGGCCTTCATTCTGACAACGAAAGATGCAGGCGTCCGACTTCCTGCGAATGGTTCCGTTCCGATTCGACTCAACGTGATTCGCCAGTCTCCTTCCTTCCGTTACACAGGTCCTATTCATTTGACGGCGACAGGCGCTAAGGGAATTACGGTCGTGCCGGAAGTGATTCCAGCAAGTGAACAGAACCAGCAAGTGCTCCTGATGATGACTCGGACAAGCCAGAGTGATGCCGAGACGATGGCATCCGGGCAGAGCATTGTTCTGGAGGGGCGGGCCGAAGGGGCAGAACCAGCGTTCGCTTCGAATGTCCGCGTTGAACTCGACGGAACCCCACAAAGCGGGCTTACAACTCCAGGAGAAATGATTACCGCAGGTGCGGCAGACAGTGTTCCTGCAACGTTGGTTCTGGAAACCGCTCCACCGATTCTGTTTCGAGGACTTCCGGCGACGCTGGCAATGCGAGTCATCCCGGTGTCTCCGGTGATTCCGCCATTGGTTCGTTTTGAGATGATCACGACGGAAGCTCAACGACGAGAAGATCCGAACAAGCCCGATTCGCCACTGAAGCCAATGGTCAGCCTTGACGCCTTTCAGTTTGGGAGAGTCAGTCAGGGGCAGTTTCCGCTAACTGTCCGAGTCCCGCTCGACACACCATCGAATGCCATTGATGCGGTCGTTGCCGCGGAGTTTGTAAATCAGCCGCTGGCAGCGTCATCCGGTGCGAATGCATGGAGTGCGCCAATTGCATTCTTTGTGGAAAATGCGGTCAGTGTTGTGCGTCCAGCTGATCCGGTCAGCACACCAAAGAACGCAAAGGTCGCGATTTCAGGTTCGATTCAGCGACATCCGCTCTACCGAAGCGCGGTGTCCGTTTCTCTTGAAGGTTTGCCCGCAGGATTTCAGGCAGCAACGGTGCAGGTGCCGGCAGACCAGACCGCATTCACGGTCGAAGTGATGGTTCCGGAAGCTGCCGCAGCCGGTGAAGTCGCTAATGTAAGTTTGAAGATTGACGACGGTACCGGCAATCGTCTCCTGCCTCCTCAGCCAGTTCGAATTGTTGTGCAGTAATCGACAGAGATTGACGCGTGCTATGTCCCATCCGAACTCGCCAGCACCCGGATCATCATTTCCGTCGACACTTGAGCAGCCCGTGTCGTTGTCGACCTATGCATGGGTTGCAGTGGCCATGCTGTTCCCCGTTGCACTGCTGAATTATCTCGACCGTCAAATGCTGGCGACGATGAAAGCCACGATGGTCAATGATATCCCCGGCATTGCAAACAAGGCTGACTGGGGCCTGGTGCTGGGAGTTTTCAAATGGGTCTATGCGATTCTGAGTCCGTTTGGGGGCTACATTGCCGATCGCTTCAGCCGCCGCCATGTGATCTGCCTGAGTCTCTTTGTCTGGTCGGCTGTCACATGGGGAACGGCGTATGTCGAAACGTATCAGCAGCTGCTGATCATGCGGGCTCTGATGGGCATCAGTGAAGCCTTCTATATCCCTGCAGCCCTGGCGCTGATCACGGACTATCATGCAGGAACAACTCGTTCCCGTGCTGTTGGAATTCACCAGGCAGGCATCTACTGCGGACTGATCCTCGGAGGTCTTACAGGCTACGTGGCGGAATCGCCTTCCATGGGATGGCGTTTTGCCTTCAGTGCCTGTGGCCTTGTCGGCGTTGCTTATTCCATTCCGCTGATGTTGCTGCTGAAAAATCCGGTCCGAACTGAGCAGCGTGACCAGGTCAGCCCGGGTGGAGCCATCTCAGAGCTGTTATCGAATCGCAACTTTCTGCTGCTGGTTGCGTATTTCACATTGCCGGCCATTGCAGGCTGGGTCGTCAAAGACTGGATGCCGGACATCCTGAAAGAAAAATTTGGCCTGGGCCTTGGAAAGTCCGGCTTGATCGCGACCTACGTCCATCCCGCATCGATCCTTGGAGCAGCCGTCGGGGCATGGCTGGCAGATCGTTTCATGCAGAAGACCAGTCGCGGTCGAATTGTCATCAGTGCGATCGGAATGGCCATGTTTCTGCCGGCACTCTTCACTGTCGGCAACGCCAGCAGTGCGACGGTGGCGATCGTGGGACTCGTGCTGTTCGGAATTGGCTGGGGGTTCTTTGACTGCAACAACATGCCCATTCTTTGCCAGATCGCTCGCCCGGAACTTCGAGCCACTGGCTATGGAATCATGAACCTCGTCAGCATCAGCTGCGGAGGCTTTGGCGACTGGGGCTTCGGTCGCCTGCGCGATTTGCACGTGCCTTTGAATCTGATCTTTGGTGCGTTTGCGATGGTGGCTGCTGTGTCCATCGTGATCGTGCTGCTGATCCGCCCCGATGACACTCGGCAAAAGTCCTGACACGAATCGCCGTAGCGGAACTCTCCAGAGTTCCTCTGTTTCCCCCGACACCAAACGCAAACTCGGAGGAACAAGCCTCCGAGTTTGCGGTCTGTGTTCAGACTCGGTCACATTGCCACAGCCAGTGTTCTACGGCGTTTCTTCCGGAGGAGCTTCAGGCACTGCCGGAACTTCCGTGGTGTCCGTTGCCTTTCGAACCGGGACACGACGTTCCACAGAACCAGCCGGTCCAGGCGATACAAACTCCAGCGGCTCTGTTTCCAGATTTGGATTGTCAATTGCGTGAGTACGAGCATGAGCACGCACGGTGGCATCCAGGCGTGCTTCACTGTCCCAGCCGCCTTCTGCAAGATAAACGTTGTTGACCTGCAGAATCGTTCCCGTCGCGAGGTGCAGATTGTTGATGGCCTTGTTATAGGCGATCAGCTGTTGGTAATAGGCTCGCTCCGCTTCGGCCACACTCGCTTCAGCTCGAAGAACAAGGTCCAGAGTCGTTGTGCCGATTTCCAGCTTTGCTTTCAGCAGCGGCAGGCGTTCTGATGCGGCGCTGAAACGGTTGAAGTTGGATTCCGCTGCCTTCCATGCAGCCGCAACATCCTGCATGGCATTCGCAATTTCCAGAGCGATGGTTTCTTCCTGAGCGACCAGAATTGCGTTGGCTCGTGCAAGTTGCAGTTCGTAGTTTCGAGCCTGGCTGCGGGCCTGACGCAAACCAACCGGCATGCTCATTTCCAGCCCCATCGACCACGTGGCAAGATCATCGCCTCCGGTCATGGAACCGTATCCGTTGCTGCCTCCCTGAGAAATCAGCTGGTCACCAAAACCGTTGATGCCATAGGAACCTACGGCATCGAGTGACGGGCGGACGAGGCTTCGAGCGGCGTTCAGCTGCAGCTGGAGACTCTTGATCTGCCACTTCTGACGACGCAGTTCGACTCGCTGAGTCAGTCCGTTGACGATGCTGGAGTTCCAGTCCGGCTTGAACTCCGCGCGAGTCGGCTCGCTGGAGGGACGCAGAACAGTGCCATCGTTCATCGGCAGAGAGACCATTCGACGCAGAACGGTTTCTGATTTGTAAAGTTCGTTCAGAGCCAGCTCAACGTCCGCTCGAGTCTGATAGAAGCGGTCGCGAGCCTGCAGCTCATCGGCAAGTTCGCCCGTTCCCACTTCGACCTTCGCCTGGCTTTCCTTCCAGGACTGAAACGCACTTTCGTGCGTCGCGGTGGCGTTGTCGTAATTTCGATACGCGAGGTACAGATCCCAGTAGGCGTTCTCAATATCACGGAGTCCGCTTCGCACAGATCGTTCGAAGTCTGCAAGCGTGATGTCCTGGTTGATTCGAGCAATCACAACACCCTGACTCACACCAGCGATGGCTCCGAAGCCTGGACGAACAGGACCCGCAACCCGAGTAAATTCTGTGCCGGCTCCCGCCAGCAGCGGCTGACGAACGGATGCGCCGATGGATCCGGAATACGTTGAAGGATACAGCGGTGTTCCGGCTCCCTGGCCGAGGTAATCCCACGTATGGAACACACCAACGCTACCGCCGCTCGCAAGTGCTTTGTCGAGGCCTGTCGAAAACGCTGCTGTCTCAGCAGTAAATCGTCCCGGGGCTGTGGCGTGCAGAGTTCGCTTGTCACGTCCCCAGTTCATCGTGGTGGTCCAGCGAGTGTCAAAGTCTGACAGAGCAGCTTCAAGACCTCGACGACCGAACAATACACCGGTTTCCTGGATCGCGGAGTCGTAGACCGTCGAAACGGAGTCTGGAGAGTTCAGAATTCGTGACTGTCCTCCCTGCGTCACAAGGACGTCGGTATCAGCAATTTTGTTTCGCTGCAATGCCGACAGAATCGCTTCATCGAGCGAGAACTCGCGAACCTCGTCGTCAATACGACGTTCCAGGCTGCGAGGTTCTTCCGTGACCTGCACATTCTCTGCGGTTTCATTGTCAATTGCCGGATGTTCAATCGCGGTGTTGTGACCCTTGAAATACGAAATCGGCTTTTCGCCATCCAGGTACTGGAGATCACTGACCGTCTTCTTGCCTGACGCAGAACATCCTGACAGCAGCAGCGAGCCGGAAACGCCTGCCACGAGCAGTCGGTGACCCAGACCTCGGTACGTCGCTCTTCGCAGACACGACCTGTGAGTGCGCACGGCGGAACACAGGAGGGAACGAACGTTGTTGACAAATCGCGCGAGCCCAAACATGTGACGTCCCTGTCACCTTGAACGCAGACCGACTTCAAAGTGCCAACCACTCTGGAAAATCGGGATGCTGGACCTGGCCGAGCCCGGACACAACATCCATGTCGCATTCCTGGGGCAACCGGAGTTCGCAGCACATTGCCTGCATCCGGTCTCTCAGCCAGATGTCGTATCGTCGCGCTGTTCCGAATCCCTTGAACATTCAGACTGGGGGCCATACTCGGTATAAGGCATTCCGAGCTTCTTCTTCAGAAAAACGATTTCTCCGGCATCATTCCCCTCAACGGCATGACCGGCAAACTGCAACCCGTATCCGCCAAGAAAACACAGAACCGGCCAATACCATTCAACTCCCTGAGCAATCGCCACCGGCGTACCAACAAACGTGAGTGGAACTCCGATCAGGTGAAGTACCTGATTCGTCCGGTTACGGTGTCTGGGCAGGTAGTTCTTGAGGAAACGACGAATCATCAGCCTTGAGTCCGAACAGCACTGAGTGGCAGATCCTGAATTCTGCTTTGTCACCAGGATCAATGGAGGAATTCCCACAGCATTGTACGAACATCACAACTGACCACCAGTAACTCGTAGTCTGTCCCAGAATGAGACACGCTCAGGCTCGGCAAAAAATGCTGATCGCCATGCTTGAGTTTTTTTGTTCGCGGGCATCGGGATTATCGACCTGTGAATCAGTCACACAGTTCAGGAAAGATGAAGCGGTTCTGGCAGTTGTGCCGATACGACACACAGGACCGTCCTTTTCCATGGCGCACATCGTCCGCGCCGGCTTCACTGAAAGTCGCAGGGCGCGAATGATCAAACGTCATCTTCCCGCGTAATGCTTCGAATTCTGTTTTGAAACCAGATCAACCATGGCTGGATATCGCGAACATGTCACCGTCAGCGGACTCCTTGGAGTCGCGTACGGCTGCGCCGCGGTATTTCTGATGGGCTTTAGCCTTGTACAGGCCGCCATCGCAGCCGTTTTGACGGGCATCTCAGGAATGCTGCCGGACCTCGACTCCGACAGCGGCCGGCCGATCAAGGAATTGTTCGGAGTTACAGCGGCTCTCGCCCCTTTGCTTCTGCTTCAGCATATCCATGCACTGGGGGTCGAGGGTGACCGAGCTATGTTCTTTGCGATTACTTCATATGGTGTCGTTCGGTACGGCGGCGCTTTCCTGCTGGCGAAGCTTACGGTCCATCGAGGAATGTTTCACAGTATTCCTGCCCTGCTGATTGCGTCCGAACTGACATTTCTGACATACCACAGCGATGAACTTCGAGTACGTATCCTGGTGTCGGTGGGGGTCGGAATCGGCTTCCTCTCGCACCTGATCCTCGATGAGGTTTACAGTGTGCAATGGGACGGGGCACGAGTTCGTCTGGCGAAATCCGCCGGCAGCGCGTTGAAATTCTTTGGGCCGGCAGCTCTGCCCAACGGAGTGGCTATGGGGCTTTTGATCTTCCTGACCTATGCCACACTGGTCTCTCTTGGCATCGTGCGAGACCCGGGAAAAATCCCGGCTCCGGAAGTCATTCGTGTCACCAGCGACCTTGACGATGCTCCTCCGTTTCGAGTCGCTCAGGAACCAACTGACACGCAGTTGCAGTAGATCCAGACCGCCGAAGGTCGCAGGTGTCGGTTCGACTTCTTCCAGAATTCCCTTGAATCGCGCCGACTAAAAGGCACCTTTGGGGACTGCGGCGCTCGTCGGTTGATGAATCAGACATCGCACGCCGCGAAACATCGAAGAATCGGGGCAAAAGATGTCGTCAATGGCCTTACCGCCACTGCGTTTTCAGCCAGTTCTGAAGAGAATTCGCTGGGGAGGACGCAAACTTGGAACGATGCTGGGCAAGGTGATCGGCGAAGAGTCTGATTATGCCGAAAGCTGGGAAATTGCCGATCATGCCGATGGAATGAGCATCGTCGCGGATGGCCCAATGGCCGGCTTAACACTGACACAGATCGTGGCGAGGTATCCGGAAGCCCTGCTGGGACGTCAATCAGGAATATGTCAGTTTCCTTTGCTGATCAAGTTCCTGGATGCCAACGACTGGCTTTCTCTCCAGGTCCATCCTAACGACGCCCTGGCAAAGAACTACAACGCCCGAGAGAACGGAAAGACCGAAGCCTGGGTCATCCTGCACGCGGAACCGGGCAGTCAGATCTGTGCGGGACTGAAGAATGGTGTGACCAGCGAACAGCTGAAGTCTGCAGTCTTGGCAGGTCACCCGGAAGACCTGCTGAATATGGTCTCCGTGAAACCGGGAGATTGTGTCTTCGTACCAGCGGGAACTGTGCACGCGCTCGGCCCCGGAATTGTCCTCGCGGAAGTCCAGCAGCAGAGCAATCTCACGTTTCGCCTGCATGACTGGGGACGACTTGACACCAATGGAAAACCTCGGCCACTGCACCTGCAAGAGTCACTCGACTGCACCGACTTTCATCGTGGTCCTGTGCAGCCTGTCCAGCCGAAAGTTCAAACCAGCGGTAGTGGGTCGTGGGAAGATCTGGTCCGCTGTCCGTATTTCATGATTCGCAGACACAGGGTTGAATCCCGGGTGATGCTGGATGACCGCAACGAATTCCGGATCCTGATGACCCTTTCCGGCAAAGGAACTCTGCAGACATCCACCGGTCAGCAGGTGATGGAAAAGGGAACCACCATTCTTGTTCCGGCCTGCAGTAAAGCCGTGCAAGTGATCCCGGAAACGAGTGTTACTCTGCTGGAAATCTTCGGCCCCGGACACGACGCCTGATGATGGCCGATCGCCGAATGGCCAAAGGCGTTTGCAACACAAGAAAGACAAACCAGGGTTTGGAGAGCGGGATACGTCAACTTCCCGGTATGCGATTGGGTGCTTTTTCCCGTTTGGTTGACCAGCCTGCTGATGCCAGATGCCTCGCCGTGGGATGAAGATGAAGAAAGGACTTAGAAGGAGGCTGAGCCTTTGCGTTACGGCTTTTCTGAATCCGCACATGCGCAGACCATTTGTCCGCATCCAGGGCATCCGTGCCCATACTTCATTCGGATGGCTTCCGTCAGATTGATGCCGGCGACGTTCGCGATTGTGGCGAGCCATGCCAGGACATCCGCGAACTCCTTGGCGATCTCCTCTTTTGAAGATTCCCTCAAAGCAGCGGCGAGTTCACCGACTTCCTCCATCAGCCACATGAAGGTGCCTTCGACACCGCGTGCCTGGTCTTTGCGGGAGTACATCCGGTCAATCAGCTGTTGAAGCTCGTCCAAAGTCACGTGAATTCTCCTCAGCAATTCAGGAGTCTCAACGAAAAAGGGGACTGGTATGAAGCCAGTCCCCTGTTGAATCAAGCGGTGCGTCAGGTTTAGTAGTTCCAGTTTACACCGATGCTGAACGTGTTCTGGCTGAAGCTTCCGCGGTCGGCCTGGATTGTTGGGAACAGGTTGGCCTGAGGGTTCGACTGGTAAATAACCGACTGAACCGGGTCAGCAACCTGTCCGATGAACAGCCATGACCATCCGAGACGCAGTTTTGCATCTTCCAGCATTCGAACGTTTCGAAGAACTGGAACACGATTGAACAGCGGAATCTCCGCAGTCAGCGATTGTTCGAACAACGGAGACAGGTGAGTCGAGCTGGACGAATCTGAGTATGCGTTCGCGGTTGGTCCGTTCAGATTGTTCGTATCGTAGCCGTCGAGCAGCGGAGCCAGTCCGGTCACCGGGTCTACGGTTGTGCTGACGTTCATGTGGTTGAACAGATTATCGCCTCGAATCTTGATTCGCTCGTTATTGAACATCGCAGCGATCTTCGTGAAACCATTGATCGTGATGCCGTCGCCTTCACCCAGCTGATAATTGAAGCCGAACTCCGGTCCGCTCATGTTGCTGATGACCTCAGCATCATGATAGGCTCGCACCAGAATTGGATCGGAAGGATTGACCTGACTGAAATTCAGCGTCCCTTCTTCTGCAATGTTGTCTGTCACGAAGTCGTTATCGTTGTCGATGCCGTTGTAGACCGGGAATACCTTGGCTTCATCCGGAGTGTCATCGTCACCGTTTGTTGAATACGACAGACCGCTGTCTATGCCTCGGAATGCAAACTGTTCGTTCAGCTTGTAGTATCGACCACCGATCACCGGATTGACTCGAATTCCATTCCGGTCATAGATCGGAGCAAATGCGAAGTCGATCGATGACCCCATCGTGGAGACACGATGCTGCATCAGGAACTGAATGTCGTAAGGGATCGTGACACCCAGAAGCGAACCGTCGTCAATCGGCACTCCGTAGAGGTTCAACAGTGTTCGGTCGAGAACATCAAACGTTGAGCCGAAGACACCGAAGTCCTGCGAGTCAGTGTCGTCGAACGTCACGCCCGGTCCAAGAATCTGATCCATGGTGATTCCAAGGTCAGACTGACCATTCAAATTGAACGGAGCAGCGATCGTCGTACCACCGCTGGCCTGCAGGGCCAGCGCGGTTGCCGTATCGAGACGTCCCGCAAGCGCGTTCTTGCGAGCATCAAAGGTGCTGTCCGCTTCAGCCTGCCAGCTGAAGTCAGCGATCAAACCAGTTCCGTCAGGATTCCAGAAGCCGGCACTGCCCCTCATCCCGTTGTTCATCAGTTCGGGAATCATGCTTGGAGCGGCAGCGTTGAAGTAATTATAGAACGCTCCGCCGGTCACAATTTCGTCGTTGTCCGGGTCGTTCTGCTGCAGATACGACTGAACTCCCTGATGTCCGAACACTCCACGCATCTGGCGGTTTGTCGAACGTGTGTAATCGAGGTTCATGAAGAACTTGCGCGGGTTTGACCAGGCTCCAAACCCATTGGTGGCGTTGTTGTACCAGATCCCGTCGGACACATAGGTCTGCTCAAACAGACTCTGGTACGGAGACTGCGGAGCGTAAGGCTGATAGCCCGCCGGAACTGATCCCTGCGGCGGAACGGGCGGGCCGTATTGAGCCGACGCATCGCGCCCCGCAGCAAGCATCATGATGAAGGGCACGAACGCCTTGAGTGAGTGCCGAATCCGCATTGATCCATCCTTGGAGAAGCCGCAGTCGAAACTGCCTTCACTGGTTTTCCCGTCATCCGGCAGTTTCTGCAGGGCAACGCCAACAGAGTCTGCGCATCGGGACGGTCTTGTCGGAAGTATCGGTCAGGTAATTTGAGAAACTGTAACGATTGTTCCGGATGTAC
>VFQT010001424.1_pt1 | contig 28861 bp, 17 predicted proteins | sample 3512381 | NCBI WGS metagenome assembly VFQT01 (sample SAMN10412376, study PRJNA504923) | tailings metagenome | isolation source: Relicate 2 Philex TSF3 active mining site | place: Philippines: Tuba, Benguet | collected 2017-08-29
ACAACCGGTGCACTCCCCACCTCCCACCACGCCTCCTGCTGTCGTCCAAACCGGGGACACACCACCGCAAACCGGGGACACACCGCCGCGTTCGTCTCACGCGAAGACGCGAAGACGCGAAGAGAAACGCAGTGGTCGTCGTCGCGGAGGACAAATCCGGCCGGTGACAGCCCGGAACGACGGGGAGCGGGGACACCACACTCCAATCGCGGCATCCCACACCATTCTGTAGGAGCATACCGTTCAACCGGTACATACCGTTCAACCGGCATACGTCCAAACCGGGGACACACCACCGCGTTCGTCTCACGCGAAGACGCGAAGACGCGAAGAGAAACGCAGTGGTCTTCGGCACGGGGGACAAATCGGCCGGAGATGGGCCGTAGATGGGGGGACGGCCGGAGCGGGGGACACACCACTTCAGCGACGGGGAGCGGGCGACGGGGAGCGGGGACACACCACACTCCAATCGCGGCATCCCACACCATTCTGCCGAAGCATACCATTCAACCGGCATATACCCTACAACCGGTACTTACCACTCAACCGCTGTACAACACACGTGCGGAGCCGTGGACACACCACCGCGTTCGTCTCACGCGAAGACGCGAAGACGCGAAAGGGGGGACGGCCGGCGCGGGGGACACACCACTTCAGCGACGGGGAGCGGGACGGGGAGCGGGGACACACCACACTTCAATCGCGGCATCCCACACCATTCTGTAGGAGCATGCCGTTCAACCGGTATATACCGTTCAACCGGCATACGTCCAAACCGGGGACACACCACCGCGTTCGTCTCGCGCGAAGACGCGAAGACGCGAAGAGAAACGCAGTGGTCTTCGGCACCGGGGACAAATCAGCCGGAGATGGGGACACACCACTCGGCGACCGGGCCGGAGATGGGGACACACCACTCGGCGACCGGAACAACACCTGCGGCAAGCACACCCAGAAACGACGGCCGGAGCGGGGGACACACCACTTCAGCGACGGGGACGGCCGGAGCCGTGGACACACCACACTCCAATCGCGGCATCCCACACCACACTGCAGAAACATACCATTCAACCGGTACATACCGTTCAACCGGTACATACCGTTCAACCGGTACATACCGTTCTACCGGCATATACCATTCAACCGCTGTACAACACCCTGGAGCCGGGTGAAACCATCTGATGATTACCACTTTCCAGCTGCCAGCTTCCGACTGCCAGCTGCTTCTCGTTTGCAGTTCCGCCCCAAAAGCAGGACACTGCTCGCTTCGGCATGGTTTTCACCCCATTCTGGAGCACACCGGATGAATCTGTCTCATGCAACTCCCCGCCGCCTGCTGTTCCTGTTCGCGATCATTCTGTTGCCCCGGCTGACGCTGGCGGATGTCGGTGTTGGTGCGAAGCCTGTTGAGGGTGCCGAGCTGCTGCTGGATGGCAGCCGCGAAATGCTGGATGCAAAGTGGACTTACTGGGAAGGTCCGGGATTCGCCTCGTCTTTGCCCATCAAATGGAAAGTGGTGGACGATCCGTTCAGCAGCGGGAAGTGCATTCAGACGGACGATCCGGCGGCCGCTGGGGGCAAATTCGGAGCCGCCGATATTGTGACGAAGCAGCAGTACCGGGATTTCCGGCTGCACGTTGAGCTGCTGATCATGAATCCGGGCGGCAACAGTGGCGTCTATCTGCAGAATCGCCACGAAATTCAGGTGCTGGACGGAGACAACACGTCGCACGGCATGGGTGCGGTCATTAACGAGAGCGAATCGCCCTATTACGCGTACAACGGGCGTGGTGCCTGGAATGCGTACGACATAGTCTTCCGGGCTGCTCGCTTTCGAGACGGCAAGCGGACGGAGAAGGCGCGGCTGACCATGTACTTTAACGGTCAGAAGGTGCACCGCAATTTCGAGATCAATCAGGTGTGGGGTGGTCCGCGATCGGGCATTGATGGTGGCAACGATGACGGCAAAGGCATCACGGATACTCCGGGCGGTCTGAAGCTGCAGTGCGAGGGCCATGATGTGCGTTACCGCAATATCTGGATTCGTGAATTGTCGCTGGAGAAACCTGATACGGACTTCAATGAACCTGTCGCGGTGGCGTCACTGGTGCCCGCGGAGGAAAAAGTCCGCAGCCTGTTCAACGGTCTGGACCTGTCCGGCTGGACTGGCGATGCCGCACGGTGGTCGGCGGTGAACGGGATGATTCGCGGAGCCAATGAAAATCGGGTTCCCAGCAGTACTTATCTGTTCACGGCGGGAAATCATCGAAATTTTCGCCTGCTGTTTGAAGTCCGGCAGACGATGAGCGGCCGTCATTCGACTATGCATTCGGCTGTGGCGGCGCTGGGCGAGCGTTTTACGGATGCGGGCAACAATGCTTTTGGCTTTCGCGGACCGCTGCTGATGTTTTGTCATGACTGGGGCATCTGGGACGCTCATGGTCGCAATCGCGTGGTCCCACAGGGGCCCGGTCCGGAAGTGGAGCGTCGCGGGGAGTGGAATCAGATTGAGATTCTGGTGCGGGGCGAACGGCTGCGATTTGCAGCGAATGGTCGGGAGGTCTTTGACTTTGCTGACAAGCCCGAATTGCTGAAATCCGGCCCGATCGGTCTGCAGCTGCACAGCAATGACCAGCCGCAGGAGTATTTCTTTCGCAGCCTGCTGCTGTCGGAGAATCCCGGGGAGAACCTGGTCACGGTGCCTCAGCCTTAGTGCCATGGCTGCGTGGTGGCAGGCGCAGGCTGGCGGGACCGGCGCAATTCCGGTCCCTGTCATGGTGGCCGTTTTTTCCCTTCCCCTCAAAAAACATCAACTCGGATTCCTCCCCGGTTTTCAGCCCCCGTTTTTTCACAAATGCGGTATGATTCTGTTCACGAATTCTCAGATCACCGCCAACGCCGCTCCGGAGCTCCCGTGATTCCCTGTCATCGTCCGGCACTGCTTGCCCTGGCCTTTGTCTTCAGTCTGCACCATTCCGTTGCTGCTCAGACGCTGGAGCAGCAGCTGCTGGCTGTGTCTCCGTCGCAGCTGGCCGCTGAAGCTTTGCAGTCCGGCGATGCGGCTCGCGGCGCGATCCTGTTTCACCAGCCCCAGTCACTCTGTTCGCGCTGCCATTCCACGGGGCAGTCCGCTGTTTCTCTGCTGGGCCCTGATCTGACCGCGCTGCCGGCAGACACGACTGATGCGCACCTGGTCGAATCCGTGCTGCAGCCTTCGAAGGAGATTCGCCGCGGGTATGAATCAGTGACTGTGGTGCTGACCGACGGGCGTTCTCTGTCCGGTCTGGTTGCAGAGCGCACTGCCGCAGCTTTGATTCTCCGCGATGCAGCCCGTGGTGGGGAGCCGACGGTGCTGTCAGTCGACAGCATTGACGAAGTTGTTCCGGCCACTGTGTCTCTGATGCCTGCCGGGCAAACGGCTGCTCTGGCCAGTCGCCAGCAGTTTCTGGATCTGATTCGATATCTTTCTGAGCTGCGTACGGGGGGTGTGCGGCGCGCCCGCGAACTGCAGCCTCCGGCTGCACTGCTGACGCTGCAGATCCCGCAGTATGAACAGTCAATTGATCATGCGGGTTTCATACGCGATCTGGACGATGCCGCACTGCAGCGAGGCGAAGCGATCTATCGTCGGGTGTGTCAGAACTGTCATGGTACGAAGGATCAGGCCGGATCTTTGCCAACTTCGCTGCGGTTTGCCGAAGGCAGGTTTCGCAGCGGCAGTGATCCATTCACGATGTATCAGACTCTGACGCGTGGTTTTGGCCTGATGGCTGCTCAGACGTGGATGGTGCCTTCGCAAAAGTACGACGTGATTCATTACATCCGCCAGACCATGCTGAAGCCGTACAACCCGTCGCAGTACTTCGAAGTGCAGGATGCGTGGCTGGCCGGGTTGCCTGCCGGCGATTCACGGGGGCCGGAACCCAGTACAATTCAGCCCTGGAATGCGATGGATTATGGTCCTTCGCTGACGCATTCTTACGAAGTACCGACCGCCCGGCACAACATTGCGCAGAAGGGATTGGCGGTGCGACTGGATGCCGGCTCGGGGGGCATTGCCCGTGGCCGGCACTGGATGTTGTTTGACACCGACACGCTGCGGATGGCGGCTGCCTGGAGTGCTCCGGAAAAGCCGGATTCCGAGCGGAATTTTATTGACTGGCGGGGGATTCAGTTTAACGGGGAGCATCAGATTCACCCGACCATCAGCGGGTTGCTGCTGGCGGGCAACGCGGATGGTCCGGGCTGGGCCAGTCCTCAGACCGGCAGTTTCGCGGACGACCGTCGTGTGGAAGGTCGTGATGGTCGGCGTTACGGGCCATTGCCGCGCGAGTGGGGTCGTTTTCGTGGTCAGTATTTCCATGACCAGCAGGTGATACTGCATTATGGCGTGGGCAGCGCTGACATTCTGGAGCTGCCGGCACTGCGAACCGACGATCGGGGCGGTCAGCCAGCCTTCCTCAGAACCTTCAACATCGGCCCGCGCGACCATGACCTGCTGCTGCAGGTGGCTGAGTTGCCGGGGTCTGCCCTGACAAAGGTTCAGACGCCTGCGGGTGTTTCAAATCAGCCGGATGTGGTGCGTTTTGGCCCGGCAGAGGTCGCCGGCGAGGCAGCAGCAGCAGCCAACCTGCCTGTGCAGTTTGACGGTGGTACCTGGCTGCAGTCGGCGGATGCGAAGCCGTTTGATCTGACGCAGTCCGATTTCACAATTACTGCCAGAGTCCGCACGCAGGGCAATGGAACACTGTTTGCTTTGGCCCGACCGACGCCGCAGTGGACGCCCGATGGTCAGTCGCTGTTCATTCGTGGCGGGCGACTGGTGTATGACATTGGCTGGGTTGGCGCGGTGGAATCGCGTCGTCGAGTGAATGACGGCAGGTGGCATGATGTCGCGGCGGTCTGGACAAAATCCAGTCGTCGTCTGCAGCTTTGGATCGATGGTCGTCCGGACGCCGAGGGCGAGCTGTCGGCTCGTCAGCAACCGCAGGATGCTGTGCTTCGCATCGGCTTTACGGCCGGGAATTTTCCGCAGCCGGATTCGTATTTGACCGGTGAACTGCAGACGGTCAGTTTCTTTCAGCGCGCTTTGTCTCAGGAGTTATCGTCAGCTGAAAAACTGGCTGCGGCTCCGGGGCTGGTGGCTCGCTGGCAGCTGGATGCGGCAGTTGGCAGTGAAATTGCGGCCGCGGGGGCTGCGGCGGTCCGTTTGCAGGTGCAGCGGGGAGCTCCGTCGTCCCGCCCGGCTCCACCGATTTTCGCAGGAGTCTCGGCAGCGATTCCGGGTCTGCAGTTTCAGGCAGATGGCGACCGACTGGTGTTGCGAATCCCGGCGGGCACGGATCCTCTGCGATTTTCACTGTGGCTTTCAGAAACGGGCCGTCCCGTGCTGCAGACTGCTCCGGGGCAATTGCCGCTGGACGCTGATCTGCGGGCACTGACCAAAGGCGGACCGGCGCGGTGGCCGCAGCGGCTGACCACGCAGGTGCAGACTTTGTTTGATGGTGGCCCGCTGGCGCAGGATTCCCTGACTCCTCCGGAGATCAATCCGTGGCTGGCGCAGTTGCGAATGACGGGGCTGGACTTTTTTGCTGATGGTCGCATGGCAGTCTGCACGTGGGACGGAGATGTTTGGGTGGTCAGCGGTCTTCCGGCGGGGCCCGAATTGTCGTGGCAGCGAATTGCCACGGGGCTGTATCAGCCGCTGGGGCTGAAGATCATCGATGAGACCATTTACCTGACGTGCCGGGATCAGCTCGCCGTGCTGCGGGATCTGAACGGTGATGGTGAAACGGATTTTGTGGAGTGCCTGAACAGTGATCACCAGGTGACCGAACATTTTCATGAGTTTGCCATGGGACTGCAGACGGATGCAGCGGGCAATTTCTATTACGCCAAATCCGGGCGACATGCTTTGCCGGCGGTGGTGCCGCAGCACGGCACACTGCTGAAAGTGACGCCGGATGGTTCCCGGACTGAGATTCTTGCGGTGGGCTTCCGGGCGGCCAACGGGGTCTGTCTGAATCCGGACGGTTCCTTTGTGGTGACGGATCAGGAGGGATTCTGGAACCCGAAAAACCGAATCAATTGGGTGCTTCCGCCTGCGGATGGTCAGCCGAAGTTCTACGGCAACATGCTGGGCTATCATGGTGTGCAGGACGAGTCGGACAGTGCGATGGAGCCACCGCTGTGCTGGATTACGAACGAATTTGATCGATCGCCGGGTGAGTTGTTGTGGGTGGACAGTGATCGCTGGGGGCCGTTGCAGGGCAGTCTGCTGAATCTGTCATACGGTTATGGCAAGGTGTTTCTGGTGCTGCATGAGCAGACCGGCGGTCGTCGCCAGGGTGGCATGATTGAACTGCCGATGCCGGCGTTTCCGACGGGTGTGATGCGTGGTCGATTCAACCCGGCTGATGGTCAGCTGTATGTTTGCGGAATGTTTGCCTGGGCCGGCAGTGCAACCCATCCGGGCGGACTGTATCGGCTGCGACTGCAGCCGAAACCACTGCATCTGCCGCTGACGATGCATGCCGTGCCTCAGGGGCTGCAGCTGTCGTTCAGTGAACCGCTGGATCCAGCCAGTGTGGCGCCGGGGGCACTGCAGGTCAAAGCGTGGGATCTGAAGCGGACGGCAGGCTATGGTTCAAAGCACTTCAATGAACGTCCGTGGCCGGTCACTGCAGCAACTCTGTCGGCTGATGGTCTGACTCTCAGTCTGACGATCCCGGACCTGCAGCCCACGTGGGGAATGGAGGTCAGTTTTGATCTGCGTGCCGTGGACGGAGGTCCTGTGCGAGGGCGGATTCACAATACGATTCATGTGACGGGTGAAACTGCCGGCGGCGATCGATAGCTGCACCCCTGCTGAAGATCTGTCGAACATGCTGAAAATCCTGCATACTGCAGACTGGCACCTGGGTCAGTCCTTTCATGGTTACTCGCGTGAGCCTGAGCATGCGGCGTTTCTTGACTGGCTGCTGCTGCAGTTGCAGGAACACCAGCCGCACGCTCTGCTGCTGGCGGGTGACGTGTTTGACACGATCCATCCGGCAGCGACTGCTCAGAAGCTGTTCTACTCGTTTCTGTCTCGTGCGCGGCAGTTGCAGCCTGACCTGCAGCTGGTGATTACAGCCGGCAATCATGATGCCGGTTCCCGCCTGGAAGCTCCGGCCGGGCTGCTGGATGCCTTCAGCATTCATATCGTGGGAACTCCGCTGAACGCTGCGGGTACAGAACTTGATTTCAGGCGTCTGCTGGTACCGTTGCGCGGCGACAGTGGTCAGACCGAGGCGATTGTGATTGCGATGCCATTCCTGCGGCCGGCCGATGTTCCGACAGTTCCGGCTGCTGAGGATCCGTGGCTGGCCGGCATTCGGGCTGCCTATGAGCAGGCTGTCGCGGCGGCGGCTGAGCAGAGAGCGGAAACGGCGCCTGGTGCGGCACTGATTGCCATCGGACACTGTCATCTGGCGGGTGGTTTGGAAACGCTGGATTCAGAACGTCGGCTGGTTGTCGGGCATGCTGAAGCCATTGGGCTGGACACATTCCCGCCGGCGCTCGCCTATGTGGCTTTGGGCCATCTGCATCGGGCGCAGCAGTTTCAGCAGGGACGCATTCGCTACAGTGGCAGCCCGATCCCGCTGTCGTTTACGGAAGCGGCCTATCAGCATCAGATTCTGTGCCTGGATTTTGCAGGCGGACAGCTGCAGTCTGTGCAGTCGATTCCGGTGCCGCGAACGGTTTCGCTGCTGTCGGTGCCTGTTCGCGGCAATGCTCCGCTGGAAACCATTCTGCCGCAGCTGTGCAGTCTGCAGGAGCTGCCGGAAGTTCCGTTGGAGCAGCAGCCGTTTTTGCGAGTGAACGTGCTGGCCAGCGGTCCGGATCCGACGCGGCGACAGCAGATCGAACAGGCACTGCAGGGCTGCAGTGTTCGGCTGGTGCAGATCCATGTGCAGACGGTGGCCGAGCAGCAGCAGGGGGCCGATGCAGCAGATTCCGCTCCCGTGTCCGCAGATCTCAGCACATTGACCCCGGTCGCCGTGCTGACTCGCGAATATCAGCGACTGTATGCCGCTGATCCTCCGGCGGAGCTGCTGCAGGCATTGAGCGATGTGCTGCATCAGGAGGATTTGCTGGCATGAGAATACTGCGGATTACCGCTGAAAATCTGGCTTCACTGGCAGGCCTTCAGCATGTGGATTTCACGACTGAGCCTTTGCGGTCGGCTGGGTTGTTTTCGATCATTGGTCCGACAGGTTCCGGCAAAAGCACTCTGCTCGACGCTTTGTGCCTGGCTCTGTACGACGACACTCCGCGACTGAAGCTGGCGCCGAAGGGGGGTGAGGATATCAGAGGGGTGAGCCAGCAGGATCCGCGAGGCCTGCTGCGTCGCGGTGCTGCCAGTGGCATGGCGGAGGTGGCATTTGTCGGCGTGGACGGAAACACGTGGACGGCCCAGTGGAAAGTCCGTCGCGCCCGCAATAAAGCGGAGGGGCAACTGCAGGCGGTTACCATGGCCCTGTACCGCGGAAATCTGCAGCAGGGGCAGGAAGAACAGCTGGAGGTTGGCGGGAAGAAGACTGAAGTGCTGGCAGCGATCAGGGAACGTGTCGGTCTGACGTTTGAACAGTTCACGCGAGCCGTGCTGCTGGCTCAGAATGAGTTCTCTGCGTTCCTGAAGGCGAAAGATGACGAGCGAGCGACGATACTGGAGGCTCTGACGGGCATGGAAGTCTTCCGTGCGGTCTCCAAAGTGGTCCATGTTCGCGCCGTTGACCGGGCGAAAGAGCTGCAGCGGCTGCAGGGGCTGCTGGAGGGGCAAAGCCCGCTGTCAGAAGCGGAACGAACAGAAGCTGAGCTGCAGCTGGAGGCAGCGAGGCAGGACAGTGCTGCTGCTCAGCGGCAAAAGGAAGACTGGCAGCAGCAGTTGCAGTGGTACACAGTTCTGGAGCAGCGTCATGTCGCGGTGCAGCAGGCTCAGGCTCAATGTGATGCGGCCCGGGATGCCGACAGGCAGGCTGAACCAGATCGACGGCGGCTGCAGATCACGGAACGGATTCAGCAGGAAGCAGCAGGGCTGGTCCACGCGTCCGTTGCGGCGACTGAACGTCAGCAGCTGGCTGACAAAGAGTTGCAGCAACTGAATCTTTCAGGGTCTGAGTGTTATCAGCAGATGCTGCGGGCGCGGCAGGTCGCCGCACAGGCTGAGCAGGACGAAGAGTTGCTCCGGCAGATCCACCAGGGTCGTGAAACCGAGCTGCGGACGGCCGCAGGACTGGATGCGGAGCTCCGGCTGAAACAACCGCAAATCGCCCGTATGGCCGCAGAAGTTGAATCCGCAACGGCTGAAACTGTGCAGGCCGAGCGGGCATTGAGCAGTTGTCAGCAGTCACTGCAGCAGCACCAGACAGAACAGCAGCGGCTGCAGGAAGTACGGCAGCAGTATGCCGATTTGCTGCCATTGGCAGAACAGTCGGAGGTGTGGCTGCAGCGACTGCAGGACCTGCGACGCAGTCAGCAGCAGCTGGCGGAACATCAGGCACAATTGCAGGCTACGCAACAGGAATTGAGTGAGGAGCAGTTGCTGGCAGACCGTCAGTTGCAGCAGGAACAGTCCGCTCAACGGCAGTTGGACGAACTGAGCGAACAGCTCGAAAGAGCTCGTGCCGAACTGCTCCAACTGGATCCGGCCGCGCTGGAGCAGTCGGAGCGAGTTCTGCAGGACGAACTGGAACAGCTTCGCCGACTGGAGCGGGTCCTGCAGCAGGTGCGAGAGAAGCAGGCCGTTGTGCAGACTGGTGACGATCGGCTGCGGGAGCTGACTGCGGAGCTGCAGACCAATGAGGAGCAGTTGCTGCAGACGCAGCGGGAGCTGCCGGCGGCTGTGCTGCAGCTGGATGCTGCGCGGCTTGCTGCCGAGCTGCTGCGCAGTGCGCTCGACGATCATGCTGAACGACTGCGTGCCGCGCTGCAGCACAACCAGCCGTGTCCGGTCTGTGGGGCACTCGAACACCCGTGGCATGCGCAACCGCCTGGAATTGGTGTGGAGACACTGCAGCGTGCTGAACAGCAAGTGCGTGACCTGACCGCGGTCGATCAGCACTTGCGGAGCACGGAGCAGAATCTGGCCGGAGCGATCAAGTTCCGGCAGCAGCGGCAGTCAGAGTTGCGGGCGGAGTTGCTGCAGCAGAGACAGCAACTGGAGAGCGCGCGTCAGGAGCTGCATGCGGTTTCGGAGTCGACAGCAGCGGCACTCATTCTGCAGCAGCCGGAAACGCAGTGGCAGGTGACACTGCAGCAGACGATGCAGCAGTTGAGTGACCAGATGCAGCGGGTGCGCGACCAGCGGCAGCAGGTCAGGCAGCGGGAGATCAGTTGTCGGGAACTGGAACGAAACCAGCAGCAGTGTCTGCTGCAGCAGCGTGAGCGTCAAAAGCAGCAGTCCGCGACTCAGATCCGGCTCAGCAGTCTGCAGGGGCGCAGGCACACGGAACAGCAGCAGCGTGATCAGCAGCAGCGGGAAGTGCAGCGGCAGGAGCTGCTGCTGGAGCCGCTGTGGCAGCAGTTGTCAGCGGGGCAGCAGGAATTTGCTGCGGATGCTGACGGTTTCTGCACTTCGCTGCAGCAGCGCTGGCAGCAATTGAAGAAGCTGCAAATCGATCTTGAGCAGGCAACGCGCCAGCTGGACGTGTTGAGTGGACAACTTCCGGGACTGCTGCAGACGTCGGAATCGGCGAGGCAGTTGTTGCAGCGCAGGTCGCAGGAGCAGCAGGCGGCGCAACTTGAACTGCAGCAGTTGCAGCAGCAGCGATCGGCTCTGCTGGAAGGACAAACTGTCGATGATGTGCAGCGACAGCAGTTGCTGCAGCGTGAACAGGCTGCAGCAGCAACGGCGGAGGCCCGGCGGCAGTGGCACGACGCGGAAAAGCAGAAAGTTTCTGCTGATGCAGCGATTCGGATAGCCACAAGTGCGAGGGACCAGCGACTGGTCGAAGCTCAGGAGGCCGCCACAGCCCTGTCCAGCTGGATGCAGGTTTGCGGGCAGGAGCTGGGGCTGCTGCTGGATACGGCGATGCTGCAGCGTGAGCTGGCCGTGCCGGCTGACGATCTGGTCGCTGAACGACTGCGTCTGCAGCTGCTGCGGGATACTGTGACTCGCAGTGAGGGGCAGCTTGATGCAGCCGCCGAGGAATATCGGAAGCACCAGGAAACGACGGCTCCGGCAGTCTCTGCTGCCGGCATTCAGCAGGCCCTGCAGGATCAGGAACCGCTGTTGCGGGAGCGGCAGGGGCGGCTGCAGGAGGCGGTCTATCGTCTGCGGCTGGACGACGACGTGCGGCGAAAAAACGCGGATGTGACCCGGCAGCTTGAGCAGTGTCGGGAAGCGGCCGGACCCTGGCTGAAGCTCAACGAACTGATTGGCTCAGCGGACGGCAAAAAATTCAGTCTGCTGGCGCAGCAGGTGACGCTGGATCTGCTGCTGCAGCATGCCAATCTGCAGTTGCGTGAGCTGGCGTCGCGGTATCGGCTGGAGCGACTGACGGAGTCTCTGAATCTGGCGGTGGTGGATCAGGATCTGGCCGACGAAAGGCGATCCGTGCATTCGCTGTCCGGGGGCGAGACGTTTCTGGCATCGCTGGCTCTGGCCCTGGGCCTTGCATCGCTGACATCCAGCCGCGTGCGGATTGAATCGCTGTTTATTGACGAGGGCTTCGGCAGCCTTGATGAGGAGACGCTTGAGGTTGCCATGAATGCACTGGCACATCTGCAGTCTCAGGGGCGGCGAGTCGGCATCATTACTCATGTTGAGCGGATGAAGGATGCCATTCCGGTGCAGATTCGCGTGCAGCGCACGACCGGCGGTGCGTCGCGAATCGTGCTGCCGCAGGGTTAGCGGTTTTGGGAAAATCCGACGTTCTGCGTGGCGGATGCGTCATGGCCCCAGACCCCGCACACGGCCGACAGGTTCAGTGCCGTGTAATTGCGCCGACGTCTTCGAAAAACAGCCGGATATCCCGCAGTGTCGCCGGCTGGATCATGGTGCCCCCATAGCGAGTGGAGGAGATGGATTTGCGGACGGTTTCGGCATCCCCGGCAGCGAATACGGCGAGGCAGGGGACTTTCTGAGTTCTGGCCCAGGCCTGCACCTGCGGATAGACCTGCAGGACTTCCTGGGGAGCAGTGTCAGCGAGGAACAGCATACCGTCCGGGGGCGTTGTCTTCAGTTTCTGCAGAGCATTCTCGGCGGATGGCATGATTGTGATCTGAAAGTTATGGCGACCGAAATACTCCTTCAAAGCTTCGATCCGCTTCTTTTGCGTATCGACGATCAGCAGCCTGAAATTGGGCCGCACTTCGACTCGCAGCGGAGCCTGTCCCTGGGTGGCGGTTTCGGCAGCATCCCCCAGCGATGTCAGCAGCGGGCGCAGTTCGCGCACGGCTTCCGTTGGTGACTGATAGCGGTCGGATGGACTGACCTGCATCAGTTTTTCACACACCCTGATGCAGCCGGCCGGCAGCGAGGGATTCACGGATGCGAGGGGGCGAGCATTCGTGTAACGACTGAGCAGCAGTCGTTCTTCACGATCCCGCGTCCGTTCCCACGGACCTTCGCCCGTCAGCAGTTCGTAAAAGATGGCACCGGCGAAGAAGAGGTCACTGCGAGGATCATTGCGGGGAGCATTTGTGCCGCGTTCCAGTGATGCATACTCAAGAGCACGCTGGTTTTCTTCGGAGCCCTGCTGGGTGGGTGATTCGGCGCCCGCCAGTCCAAAATCCACCAGTTTTGCCACCCCCGTACTGCTCATCAGGACGTTGGTCAGCTTCAGGTCGCGATGCGTCGCACCCTGCGTCAGAGCATATTCAAGACCGAGGCAGATGTGCAGAATGCAGCGAGTCGCTTCGAGGGGATTGAGGAACTTGCGGATCTTCAGGAAGTCGCGCAGGTTGCCCCCTTCGACGAATTCCATCGTGAAATAGTGAAACCGGCCTTCGGTGGCGATTTCGAAGATCGGCACCACATTCGGGTGCACAAATTTCTGACAGATGCGAGCTTCCCGCTGGAAAGCGGCGACGGTGCGAGGATCGTCTGCCCAGCGCTCACGCAGCAGCTTCAGGGCGACAACCTCGCCGGTCTCGACATTTTCTGCGCGAAAGACGCGGGCAAAACTGCCGGAGGCATTGCGGTACAGCAGTTTGTATCGCCCCAGGACCAGACCTTCGGTCTCGCCTTTCAGGATTCGGCCGCTTTGCAGTGATGTCAGCAGCTGCCGACGCTCCAGCATCTGCAGTGCCGCAGCCACATCAGTGGCCGCGTCATACTCAGACTGGACACGGGACAGATCCTGCAGATTCAGCAGACGGGACGTCAGCAGATAGGTTCGCAGTGCGTCTTTGGTCTTGATCAGAGGCATGGGATATCAGAACTGCACGAACCATGCGCTTCGCTGACGACTGCAGCGACAGAGACTGTGGCAGGGTCCGGACCGAAGAAGGGTGATGTACAACACGATGTTTCGGAGCAGATTACGGTGAAATCCCGCTGAAATCGGGGGAAAATCCGGTCAGCGGGCGCGGAATCGGCGAAAACTGTAACTGTCTGCCCGAACTACGCAACCTGCCACGTCGAGAATCCGGGGGAATGTGGGAGGAAAAAATCAGATCGCCGGGTCCGCTGCCGTCGCGATGCACCGGAAGAATACGACGGCCAGCGGAGGCACTGTAATGCACAAGCTGTGCTCGCGACCATGACTGGGCTCAGGTGTCGAGTACAGACCGCCCTGGTTACCCACTCCGGAACCCCCGTAGATTTCGCTGTCGGAATTCAGCTCCTCACGGTAGTAGCCCGCCTGAGGCACTCCGACCCGATAGCTGCTGCGCACCGCAGGAGTATAATTGATCACAATGACGACGCGCTCGCCACCATCTTCCGACGCGCGAATCCACGCCACCACACAGTTGGCCGAATCATCCCCGACAATCCACTGAAATCCGCAGCTGTCATGGTCGGCCCGATGCAGAGCGGGCAGTCCGCGGTACAGGCGATTCAGATCCTGCAGCAGTCGCCGCACACCCTCGTGCCCCGGAAAGACCCGCAGTGACCAGTCCAGCTCGCCATCGTGATTCCACTCCGTCCACTGGCCCAGCTCAGCCCCCATGAACTGCAGCTTTTTTCCGGGGGTCGCGTACTGAGCGGCCAGCAGCAGTCGCAGCCCCGCCAGCTGCTGCCACTGATCGCCGGGCATCTGAGACGCCAGCGACCGCTTCCCATGCACCACCTCGTCATGCGACAGCGGCAACACGAAGTTCTCGGCAAAGGCATACACCGTGCGAAACGCTGCGTCCTGCAGATGCCAGCCACGATGTATCGGCTCGCGACGCAGAAAATGCAGCGTGTCGTTCATCCAGCCCATGTCCCACTTCATGGTGAAACCCAGACCGCCCGCATGCACAGGATGCGAAACTCCCGGCCACGACGTCGACTCTTCGGCAATCGTCAAAACCCCTGGAAACTCCGCATGCAGCACCGTATTCATCCGCCGCAGAAACTCAATCGCCTCCAGGTTCTCACGACCACCGTGCTGGTTGGGCACCCACTGCCCGGAATCCCGTGAATAATCCAGGTACAGCATCGACGCCACTGCGTCCACTCGAATGCCGTCTATGTGGTACACATCACACCAGAACCTGGCGTTCGAGATCAAAAACTCACTCACCTCGCGACGGCCATAGTTGAAGATCAGAGTATTCCAGTCGGGGTGAAAGCCACGCCGCGGATCCGCGTGCTCATACAGACACGTCCCGTCAAAACAGGACAGTGCGTGACCGTCCGTCGGAAAGTGACCGGGGACCCAGTCCAGCAGCACGCCAATGCCCCGCCGATGCAGATGGTCCACAAAGTACTGGAAGTCCTGCGGAGCCCCGAAGCGGGAGGTCGGAGCAAAGTAGCCGGTGGTCTGGTATCCCCAGGAACCGTCAAACGGATGCTCCGTGATCGGCAGCAGCTGCACGTGGGTGTGCCCGAGCTCGGTGACGTAATCGGCGAGTGCGTGCGCGAGCTCACGATAATTGAAAAACTGCCGGCCATCCTTCGGACGACGCCATGATCCCAGATGCACCTCGTAAATGGACAAAGGAGTCCGCATCCAGTCCGTGGTCGCTCGACGCTGCAGCCAATCACCGTCACGCCAGGCAAAATCCCGCAGACTCCAAACCACTGACGCTGTCTGCGGACGCCGCTCAAAATAAAATCCAACCGGGTCCGCTTTTTCCAGCAGGTGTCCGGAATGAGTGCGAACAGCGTACTTGTAGCGAGTTCCCGGAGTCAGATTCTGCAGTGTTCCGTGCCAGACACCCGTGTCTGACGAATGCAGCCAGTCCCGGCCGGCAGTCCAGCCATTGCTGTCACTGATCACGGAAACTTCCCGGGCATTCGGAGCCCATACGGCAAACCGAACACCCCCGGTGACCAGATGGGCGCCCCAGTAGCGATACAGCGTTGTCCCGTCCACCGGCTGGTCAAATGTCCCAGGGACTCCCGGTTGAATTCGCAGTAGTCCCTTCTGCGGTACAGTCAGCATGGCCGTTCACCCGGTAAAAGACAGGCAGCAGACAAAGGTGCTGACACAGCATACCGACTGCAGCCCGACTCGTCAGCGCAGCCCGCCGCAGTCACGGCAGGTTCCCGGCTCCCCAAAATTCAGGACACGCCTGCATCCGGCTGAAAAAACGCCCATTTCACCCCGCTTTTCTGAATCTTGAAAAAACGCTTCTCAAACTCGGTTTTTGCATCACAAGAGGGAATCTGGCAAAAATAAGCCGAGCTGATTGACACCACGTCGGGTGTTAAAATAGGCTGTTGTCAACGGTTACACGGAATTTTCGGGTGGAAATGGATCCGCTTCGTGGTTCCGTCAGGAACATCAAAAGAGGAATTCACAATGCGTTACATGACCCTGCTGGCACTGCTGGCAACTTTTGTGTTCGCCAGCCCGGCTGAAGCCGGTCGCTGCCGTCCTGCAAAGAAGAGCTGCTGCTCCGCTGCTCCGGCAGCCTGCGAAGCAGCCCCGGCACCAGCCCCGGCCTGCGAAGCCAAGCCATGCTGCCAGACTGAAGCCAAGCCATGCTGCAAGGCTGCTGAACCGAAGCCATGCCGCCGCGTGATCGTTCGCCCCTGCCGCAAGGCCGCTGCTCCCCGGACCTGCTGCAAGACCGCTGCTGCCAAGCCATGCTGCGGTGCCGCTGCCGCTGCTCCAGCCGCAGAAGCTGCTGCCCCGGCTGCTCCCGCTGCCCCGGCCGAACAGAAGGCTGACGTGCCGGCTCCGCCAGCAGCCGCTCCGGAAGCCAAGTGATTTCAATTACTGAAATCTCCAACAGAAATCCCCGACTGTGGTTCGCCCGGTCGGGGATTTTTTTGCGCTGCGAACCGCGATCAGTCCAGCCGATAGTGTCGCAGCTGCGACTCATCAAGCTCAACGCCCAGACCCGGCCCAGTGGGAACTTCGGCCACAGGCGGCCCCAGCCGCAGTGATTCGGTAATCAGGTCCGCATCGTGATAGAACGGACCGATCGTGTCGGCCGGAAAAGAATCCGTATCCACTTCCGGAAATGCCGCCGCCACCTGCAGCATCGCGGCGGTACCAATACCCAGTTCCAGATTGCTGCCAATCGTGCATCGCAACCCGGCCGCTCTGGCAACAGCGACAATATCCGCAGTTGCCGCGATGCCACCGTGCTTGCCAGGATAGATGCTGAAGATGTCGGCCGAACGATGCTGCGACAACTGCCAGGCGTCCTGCAGAGTAAACACGCTTTCGTCCGCCATGATCGGCACCACCGACTCACGACGCAGCTCGGCCAGTGCCGCAAAATCGCCCGCCGGAATCGGCTGCTCCGCCAGCAGCAGTCGCTGATCACGCAGTTCACGCAGACAATAACGAGCCTGCTGGATGGTCCAGCCACAGTTTGAATCAATTGTCACCGGAATGTCCGGCCCGCACACCTCACGCACCGCCCGGACTCGCGCAATATCAGTTTCCGGGTCCAGCCCCGTCTTCACCTTCACACAGGTCACACCGAGCGCCAGATGCTGCTCGGCCATCCGACGCGAACCCGCAATGTCCCGCGCCCAGACCACCAGCTTGATCCGCACCCGATCCCGCACCTTGCCACCCAGCAGCTGCCAGACAGGTAATCCAGCCGATTTCCCGGCCAAATCCCAGCAGGCCATCTCCAGAGCAGACTTGGTGAATGGATTCAGCTTGACCAGAAAATCCATGGTCCGGCGAATCGCAGTGATGTCGCGAGGGTCCCGCCCGAGCAGTGCCGGGGCCAGATATTCGCGAATCAGCGCCAGCACCGTTCCCTGCGTCTCACCCGACCACAGTGCCGAAACCGTTGCCTCACCCAGCCCCGTCAGCCCCTGGTCCGTATGCATCTTAACAATCACATACGGACTGGTCGCATGCTCGCCATGCGCCGTCTTCGCTGTCATTCCCGACCTGAGCGGAACACAAACCGGAATCGCCTCGATCTCTGTAATCTTCACGAACCGCCTCCAGCCCGCTGCTCCGCCAAATCACTCATCCTGATGCTTCGGCTCCGGCAGCGCGAACGTCAGCACGGTCCCGACCACCGCATACGAGCCCGCCACGATGGCACACATCAAAGCGATCTTCGCCGGGTCCGGTGTCTTCGACGCGGACAGCGTCAGCGTAATGAACGCAGCAGCCGTGCCAATCACGCGCCCACCAATGTTCGCCGCAAAACTCTCACCCGTACCGCGCAGGTGCACGGGGAATACAAGCGGAATGTAGTTCCCCCAGAAACTCATCTGGCCAACCACCAGCACCCCAGCCAGAAAGACCGCCACCTGGAAAGTCCCCAGACTGCCCGCCGTATTCAAATTGTTCGACAACCACCAGTACAGGCCCGGAATCAGGAACAAACTGGGAATCTGGAACAGACGGAACAGAGTTCGACGACTGGCAACCTGCACCGCCAGCACAGCAAGCAGCAGGCGTCCCACAAGTCCACCCGTTTCCTGCCAGGTCTGCACAGATCCGGTAATCGCGTCCGTCGTATTGCCTTTGATGGCATTCAGTTCCTTCGGCGTCAGCTGCTTTCCAGCCGCTGCAGCCTTCTCGGAAGCAGCGGTCTGAGCCTTCTCAACGGCCGCCTTCACATCCACGTGGCCCGGCAGAATCTGGGGATTCTGCTGGATGGCACCAAATGCCAGACCAAATGTCGTCGCAAACACGATCGTTGTCACCAAAGTCGTCCCCAGCAGCTGCGGACTGAACAACTCGGTAATGCTGGGTCGCTTCAATGTTCCTTCCTGACGCTTCTTCTGCCACGCCGGTGATTCCGGCAGGAACGGACGAATCAAAATCAGAGGAATTGCGGGAATCAGACCCGAAATCAGCGTGTACCGCCACGCTGCATTTACACCCTGAATCGCCGGCAGATCGTCAGCAAATCTCGCAGCCGCTGTGTTCATCAGCGCCACCATCACACCGCCCAGCGAGGAAAAGGCCTGAGTATACCCGAGCACCTTTTCGCGCTGCTGCGGATTCGGGAACAGCTCTGCCAGCCACGCGACCGCCGCCACAAACTCCACACACACACCCACAAACACACAGCAGCGGAAAAACAGCAGCTGGTAAAGGCTGGTGGAAAAACCAGCCGCACAGGCGCCGAACGCATACAACAGAATACTCCACGTCAGGACCGTGCGTCGCCCCAGTCGGTCCGTCAAATAACCACCCAGCAGGCCAAACACCCCACCAGCAATGGCCGGCACGAAGAACAGCGTGCGGGCCCAGCCGACGTACAGAATACCGCCCGGCAGCCAGTCCTTCGGGTCCTGACCCTCCACCAGCACATGCAGGTCGGCAATCGCCGTCTTGACGATCAGCGGCAGCATCAGCAGTTCGTAGATGTCAAAGGCAAACCCGATTGCCGCGATCGTACAGATCAGCCACTGAACGGAGGTCAGGGCCTGAGCGGCAGGTGCGAGCGGTTTTCCAGGGGTGGACATAGACTAATATCCGCGGCAGACAACAGGCGGGAAAGATAACGCAGCAGTCCGCCGACACAGCAGACCGGCCAGCGGTCCTGATGCAGGCAGGCTGGCTCAGCTATTCTGAATCGTTCAGCCCGCGAACGCAACCTCGCCGGACCGATTGCCACGGACATCCGCAGAACTCAGTTCACCCGCGCCCCCGGGCGATCGGCCGATTTCGTCTCTTTCGATGGATCCGTATACAGCCGCACCGTGATTCGCGTGCTGGCCTTAATCTCCGTGCCGGGTTTCGGTTCCTGAGATTCCACAGTGTAAATTGCATCCTTCGTGGCGGCCGGCTGACCCGGCTGCAGACTGACCCGGCTGGTTTTCGGATTTTTCTCATCCCGATTCAGTCCGAGGGCCTGCAGTATCTCCAGAGCCTGTTTGTGGGGCAGTCCGATCAGATCCGGGACCCTGCCGGCTTCGACCTGCGGAGTCGGACGCTGCAGACTGCGAGGTACTCCCGGCGCCGGGGCAGGCTGTGCCGGGGGGCCCGCGAAGGCATCTTCGGCTGGTGGAGCGCCTGTGCCAACCGGAATCACTTTCCAGCCCGCCAGATTCGGCTCGAACGACGGCTTGCCGCCATTCCAGAAGTTCCGGATAAAACTTTTTTGATTGACCTGCAATTTTTCAAACCGATACACCGTCACCGTCGACTCAGCCGGATCGTACATCTGCACGGCAATCGGCAACCATGTCTTTGGATCCAGCATCACGTTGGCGTGGTGCCAGGCCCCGGCATCCTGAGGCAGATTCGGGTAAATCACAAGGTGCAGCCGCGTCGCATCCGGGCCCGGTGATTTGCTCTGATTGAAGCCGATTTCAAATCGCCGCCTCGCTTTTTCCGGAGGCATTCCGAACAGGAACGGCAGCGGACTGTCCATGATGTTCTGTCCCTGCATTTGCGGCGGAATTGTCGTGACGTAAGCTTCCTTCTTCTGCGGCTGCAGCTGAAAAATCCGCCGACCGTCACACCACCATTCCTCATCTTCACCGTCTGTCAGGTCATAGGGTTCACCGTTCTTCTTCAGTTTGATCGGGCTGCTGCGACCAGCCTGCTGCGCTTCCGCCACGTCGCTGGCACGACGCTGCAGCATCTGAGGGGTGGCTCGAGTCGACGTCAGCGACACTTTGCCGCGATCCGGCTGTTCGTAGGCAAAACTGCCCTGAGACAACTGCTCGGTTTCAAATGTCTGGTCATAGGTGTGCTTCCAGATATCGCCCTCCATCCGAAAGATCCGGCCACTGGCTTCTGACCACTGCTGCAGATAGGTATCCAGCTCCTGCTCCTGCTCGGCCGTCATCGGCGGAGCTCGGCGTGCTGCGGGCCTGCCCTTCATTTCGATGATCGCGCCGGCCGAATCTGGCTGCTGCTCATCGCTCGTGGTCGCTTCGCTGCCCCCCGCCGACGCTCCGCCCGCCTGCGGCTCGTCGGCCAAACGACTGCGTCCTGCCGGGCTGGCCTGGGCGCCGCGAACAGCCGCTGGCTGCTCTGCAGTGCGACGAACTGCCGGTTGTGCCGGGCGGCTTTGCGCACTCAACCGGGGCAGTGCCAAGAGACAACAGACAATGCACGCAACAGCAGCAAAATACCTGACCATCGGACTCCCTTCCGACGCCCGGCCTCTGGAGGCACAGGCTTTTGCAATGCCAGCACTCAGCAACCGCTTCCCTGCGACCGCGGAGACCAGCATTCGTTTCAGAATGCCATACCCTTTGAAAGGCTCTGCAGCCTGACAAAAGATCCCGGTTTTTTAACGAATTGTCGCGAATCGCTCCAGATCGATTTTTCCTGACAAATCACACGAAAAATGCCGCTCCCTAAGGGAAAGTCCAGGGGAATCTGAGGAGTTTTGCGGTGTTTTCGCCGGACTTGAAGTGAGGTGTGGCAAATTGCACCGGAACGGTGATTCGACCGGCATTTTTTGCCGCAGCATGTCATTGCAGGCCTGGCACTGTCCGCAAATTCGTTCTGGGTTTTGTGGGGGAAAACTCGCTGCTCGTGCGAGACTGCAGCGCACACTCGCACTAACCGAACCTCAGTTTTGTGTCGAAGTGTGTCAATTCCCGGCAGCAGTCGTCGCGTCGAGCGGATGCGAGCGATAATCAGAGAAAGCCCGCAGCGAGCCATGACCCTGGATCACTGCGACGATTCTTTGGGCTCGCAAACCGGAATGAACCAGAATATGAATTCCGTAGTGCTGGTGGAGGACGACCTGATTCTTTCGACCGTGATCAGTGAATACCTGACGGCGCATGGATTTCGGGTGCGGGCGGTCAGCAGTGGTCGTACAGCCATGGAAATGGTTTTGCAGGAGCCGCCGGCGATCGTTGTGCTGGACGTCAACCTGCCCGATATCGACGGCTTCAGTGTGTGCCTCGGTCTGCGTGAGCATTACAACGGGGCGATTGTGATCATTACGGCTCGAGCCACCGATGGTGACGAGATTCTTGGGCTGGACTGCGGCGCGGATGACTACATTGTAAAGCCGGTTCGACCTGCTGTGCTGCTGGCGCGGCTTCGCAGCCACGTGCGACAAAAGCTGGATCAAAGTATTAGTGATGAAGAGATTCGAGTGGGTAATCTGCGAGTTTTTCCGCTGCGGCGGTCCTGTCGCGTGGGAACACAGCCGCTGCCGCTCAGCAGCGGGGAATTTGACCTGCTGATTTACTTTGTCAAACGTGCCGGACAGCCGATCAGTCGGGAAGAACTGCACCTCGCGGTGATTTCCGAGCCCTGGACACCGAAAGATCGAAATATTGACCTGCGCATCTCACGACTGCGACAGAAGCTGGGCAACGCTGATGAAACCGGCCTGCAGATTCGCTCTGTCCGAAATGTTGGTTACACGCTGGTGCAGGAAACATGAGACTGCTGTTTCTGAAACTGACGCTGCTCCTCCTTGCGATCTTTTGCGCGGCTGGATTGTCGTTCGTTACCATGATGGACAGTACGAACTTCAATGATCGTGCCAGAATATTGTCTGGAATTGTCGACCTGCAGATTGCCGGCCTGCGTCTGGCAGCCAGCCAGTTGCAGGTCATGGATGAGGCACAGCAGGCGACCTGGCTCAGTCAGCAGAGTCAGATGTGGCGTGGTCCGCTGTCGGTCTGTGACATTGCCGACCTGCCTGTGAAAGATGCATTGGTGCTGCGTTCGGCTGACGGCAGCCTGTGTCAGTATCAGGATGGCTTTGTGCAATACATTGCCGTTCCGGTCGATGAGATCCGCTGTCTTCGGCTGGGCCCGGTTGCTGGCGTCTATTTGGGACAGGTGGAAGAGGAAGCCCGTGCCATCCTGGAACTGCTGGCAGCGCAGGCGGCAGACCCTGAAAAATCCGAGGAAGAAATTCTGCAACTGGCTGCGCGTTGCCAGCTTCCGCTGCAGATTCGCAGCCCTCGGACCCTGCCTGCCGGCGTCACAGAACTGCTGAAACAACCCTCGAAGCACGCGGTTTTCCGCGAGCGGGACGAATTTCTGATCGCCAGTTCTGTACCCGGACGGGACTTTGTGCTGTGCACCGGCCCGCTGACGCAGATTCGAGCCGTGTCCATGAGCTACATGTGGGAACTGATTTTTGTGAATCTGATGCTCTGTGGCGCAGCACTGGCAATCTTTTTGGTTCTCGCTGACCGTGGTTTAAGAAAGGTGGAACAGGCCGCTCGCTTGTTTGCCGCCGGTGATCTGACGATTCGTGCTGACGAAAGCAGCAGCGAGGCTGCGTCTCTGGCGAAAGCCTTCAACTTCATGGCCAGTCGCACGGCAGCCAGTATGCTGGCAAAGACCGAACTGCTGCAGTTGGTTTCGCACGAACTGCGCACACCTCTCGCCAGAATGCGTTTTGCCATCGAGCTGCTGGATACATCGAGCACTCCGCAGGAAAAGACGCAGCGAATGGCGGCCATTCACCATTCCGTGGATGATCTGGAGGACATTGTCGGAGAAGTGCTGGAATATGTTGGCAAAGGGGGCACGACTGCACTGGACTCGCAGAGCTGGCTGGACATTCCAGCAGTGCTGCAGGCCTTCAAGTCGTCATTCACCGACAACAGTGGTCGGCTGCAGATTGAATGGATCACCACGGGTCAGAGCTTCACCGACAGAGTGTTTGCGGACCGCCGGGCATTTCAGCACGTGCTGCGAAATCTGATCGGTAATGCGTGGCGGTTCGCTCGAACCACAATCCGGATCTCGGCTCAGCGGGATTTAAGAACATCGTCCGAAGAATTCACTGGACGACGCACCGGCCGCATGACGCAGGCTGCAGTGACTGTCGCCTGTGTCTGTGTCACGGTCGAAGACGACGGCCCCGGCATCCCTGACGGCAGCCACCAGGAAGTTCTGGCTCCGCTGGACAGACTGTCAGACGAACGGCTGCACTCCGGAGTCGCAGAGTTGCAACGGAATCCCCGGATTCATGGCGGCTACGGTCTGGGACTGGCAATTGTCAAACGCCTGGTCGAACGCCACGGTGGTTCACTGCAGATTGATCGGGGTGAACTGGGCGGGTGCCGGATTCGTACGTGGTGGCCGGATCAGGCAACGCCAGGCCAGTAAACGATTTGAACAGAGCGGTGTGTCGGTCGGTACTGGAGCGGTTGGCCACCCCTGCCAGTTTGGAAGTTCAAGGTGCCTGTGGAGCAGGGGAGGCCGGCCGACCTCGAATATCTTAGATTGTACTCTCGCCGTTCGCTTTTGCACGACGGGAATTGGATCAAATTTGACACAATCACCCGGCACTCAGTGCGGTCGTTCCCTGCCAACCGCTGATGATGACGCCAACCGCATCACAGCAGGGAATGCAGAATCTGACCTTCGCACAGAGTTACGGGACGCCCAAGTCGATCGTAGATCAGCGAATGCGGATCAATTCCCAGCTGATGATAAATAGTGGCCACCAGATCGGCGGGTGATACCGGCGAATCCGCCGGTTCTGCGGCATAACGATCACTGGCTCCGTACACAGCGCCACCCCGAATACCGCCACCGGCCAGCACGCTGCTGAAAAGTTTCGGCCAGTGATCCCGTCCGTCCCGACCAGCACCCGCTCCACCCACCACCGACTGACCCACTCGCGGTGTTCGCCCCATTTCACCAGTCCACAGCACCAGCGTTTCATCCAGCATCCCGCGCTCAGACAGATCATCCAGCAGCGCTGAAAAGGCCTGATCGGTGACCGGGCACAGGCGAGTCGACAGGTCGATGAAGTTTCGCGAGTGCGTGTCCCAGTAAACGCTGACATTGGTGATGCCGTCGTTGGGCCAGAATACCGTGACGATCGGCACACCGGCTTCCACCAGTCGCCGAGCCTGCAGTACCGACTGCCCGTGAATGTTCATCCCGTAGCGTTCACGAGTCTGCGGGGATTCCTGAGTCAGGTCAAATGCGGCCGTGACATGCGGAGACCCCAGCAGCTCAAACGCCCGCCGATACTGCTCGGTCATTCCCAGCACCGAACTGCTGACCTGAGCGGTGGTGCCGACACCGGCCGTGGCGGATTGCAGCGCCGTGTTCAGCGACTGGCGACGCTGCAGTCGATCCGCTGAAAGGTCGGGCTGCAGCGCGAATTCGCCCACTTTGTAGTCCGGCAGACTGGCGTCGGCATCAATCCGCAGCGGGTTGTAGACCGGCCCCAGCCAGCCAGCTCCCTGGCCATGACTTTGTTCAACAAACCGCGGAGCCCCATTGGGGACCACAGGCATCATGGATACGAACGGCGGCAACGGACCGGAACCGTAACCACGCTGGCTGAGCACCGAGCCGATGGAAGGCCAGTCGCGGTCCAGTGGCAGGCCGGTGTCACCCGGGCTTTTTCGACCAGTCAGCAGCCAGTGTGGTGCCGTGGTGTGGTTGACGTCGTCATGGGTCATGGAACGGATCACGCACAACTGCTCAGCCCGAGCAGCAAGCTTGGGCAGGTGTTCACAGATTTGCAGGCCTGGTACTGTGGTGCTGATCGGTTGGAACTGACCGCGGAATTCCAGAGGGGCGCCGGGCTTCATGTCCCACGTATCCTGCTGTGCAGGTCCCCCCCACATGAACAGCACGATGCAGGCTTTGGCCTGACCGGGATTGCCGGTCACGGTCAGTGGTTTCAGGCCATCGCCGAAGGCTTTTGGCAGGGCATCTGTGGCCGGCCAGCCCAGCATCAGAGAGCCAGCAGCAGCACCGGCCAGATCACGACGACCGCGAAACACGCTGGGGGTTTTGTGGGCAGGCATTGTGGCACCGACGAAATGGGAAGGATCGGCACGGAGAACGGGGGGAGAAAACGGCACTGCCTGACGCAGCGGAGTCTGGATTCTATCGCCCGGCCGGGGCTGATGAAAGCAGGCGGTTCGGGGAAATTGCCGACGTACGGCCTGCAATTCTCAATCTTCCCCCTCAGTTCCTTTTTCCCAGCCATTTTTCACTGGGATTTTTTGCGGTTCCGTGTCAGGCTGGAGTCGCCCGGTGTTGACATCCTGCCGACAAAAACTGAGTTTCTGAACATGTGCTCAGGCGGCGCGTGACGAAGGCCGTGAAATGCCGCCAGCGGGCCAGCTTCCGGCGGCCGACATTCAGCTGCTGGTGGACTGGGCGTCAGTGTGGGGCCGGGGCTGTTAATTTTCCTCACTTACGCGGTACCGGTGGAGCTGGATCATATTCGAGATCCGGCTAAAGTACGGGAAAAGAGGTGTTCCAGGTGAGGAGCGAGCTGCCGGATGCTCCGCTGTACCGCTGATGTGAACTCCTCTGCCTGCAGGATCTGGTGAGGGGCATGGAGATGGAACGGGTCAGTGTCGCTGGGCGGATGTTGCTGTTTTGTGTGGTGATTGGCTGCGGGGGGCGACAGGGTCTGCCTGAGTACACTGGAATCGCTGACACGCTGGATCAGCAGGCCCGTCTGGGTGTGACTCCTGAAAACAATGCTGCGGCACGGCTGTGCGAGGTGGTGGAATTGTATCAGGATTCGTATCGGGTGAAACTGCGGGAGCGGCTGGAGTTTCATCGCCGCATCGGGGTTCCTGCAGCAGGTTCGGAAACGCCGCGCCTGCAGAACTTTGCGAAGTTTGAGTGGGAGTTTCGTGATCTGGAACAGGTGCTCTCGCAGATTGACGTGCGGTTCCAGCTGCCGGAGTTTTTTCATGAGGGTCTGCCTGCAGCGGGACCCGTCAGTGCCGACATGTCCCGACTGCATCTCGACTCCGTTGCGTGGACTGCCCGTCAGCATCCGCTGGCAGCTTCGTGGGTGCGATCGCAGGAGCCTGTCCTGCAGGTTATTCGGGATGCTGCAGCCCGATCGCACTGGTACCTGCCGATCATTGCCTCGAAAGGTGATTCCGGCAGTGTGGATACGGTGATGTGGAGAACTGAGTTTCATGGCAATATGACGGAAGTCTTTGAAATTCTGCGGATGGCGGCTATGTTGCGGCTGGGTGAACAGCAGGTGCAGGCGGCGTGGACTGAGCTGCGAGCTTTGCTGCGTTTAAGTCGTCATCTGCAGTCCGAGTCGGATGTTGGTTTTCTCACAGGTCTGTCCGTGGAATCGGTAGCCAGTGCCCGCTGTCTGGAACTGCTTTCCTTACCGAATCTCAGTGAGGCTGACATTGACGGTTTCCTCGCGGATTTGCAGGCGCTGCCTGCACCCGGAGATCCGCTGCTGCATGCAGTGCAGTACGGTCGCCCTGTGATGTTCGAACTGCTCGAATTTCTGCGTCGCGACGAGCGACAGAGGCTGGCAGTTCTGACAGATCCGCTGGCAGACAATGAAGCTGATCGCAGGCTGGAACAGGTTCTGCGAAAGCATTCTGACATTGACTGGACCGCCGTGGAGCGGCGTGTCAGTGAGGAGTATGATCGGTGGCAGCAACGGTTTCAATCGGGTGATCTTCCGCAGGCTATTCAGTCGATGAGAGAGGCTGTTGATCAGTGGGAGCATTTGCTCAGCGCGGCGAAGTCATCGCTGGAGACGGGGAAGTCGACCAGTCGGGAGACCGTTGCGGAGTATGTGACGTTCAGGATGCTTGTCATGGGACCAGCGGAAATTCAGTATCTGCAGCGTTTTGCGCTGGGCACCAGGATTCAACGGTCGCTGCTGCTGACAAGCTGCTGGCTGCGAAAGTATCAGCTGCGGACGGGTGACTGGCCGGAAACGCCGGGGGCTGTTGAACAGTTGTTTGGGTGTCGCCTGCCGGCAGATCCGATGCATGGTGCTGCTTTGGGATATCGGCGAGTGGGGTCAGCCATCAGGCTGTATTCGGTGGGCAAAAACGGCAGCGATGATGGTGGTGAACGGAACTCGGACGACGTGGTTCATCGGCAGCCTTTCATGTCTGTTCGTGCAGCGCGCCTGCCTTTGGCGCCGTAGCGCTGTCGCTGCGCACTTGATGTCCATGCCATCGAATTTTTTGCTGCCGCTGCGCGGACAGATGTCACCTGTCAGTGTGTTGACGTAAGGTGTGCCTTACAGGCGGTTTGTGGTGATCGTCCGTGTGCTGCGACTGATTTTTCCAAGTGTCCATTTTGTTTGTTTTCGGTGCAATCAGGCGAGCCGCGGACGGGAGTCCGCGGGTGCTGGGCATGGCTGCCGATCTCACGCGAAGCCGCGAAGGCAGGTGCAGTGCCACGGATGTTTTTTCGTCAGGGATGAACACGGATTTTCACGGATAGTCGCAAGGGGATAGCGGGGGTAATTTTGAACCACGAATGGACACGATTTGAGGTAGCTCGTGCTTTCCAGCCCGCGATCTGTCCTGATGCGTCCCGGGGGACCACCGCGAGCCCCTGCTGGTTGAGCCCCGAGCCGATGGAGGGCCAGTCGCGGTCGAGCGGCAGGCCGGTATCGCCAGGGCTTTTGCATGCTGGCAGCAGCCAGTGCGGCGCCGTCATGTGATTGACGACGTCGTGGGTCATGGAGCTGATCACGCACGGCTGTTCAGCCCGGGCCGCCAGTTTCGGCAGGTCTTCGCAGATCTGCAGTCCGGGTACTGCAGTGCTGATCGGCTGGGCTGTTTGTATCGCCGGTCGCTGCCGGAGGAAAGCAGGCAGTTCGTGGCAGTCGGCGGGGTACCACGGTTCCGGGGATCGTGCTGCCGTGCGGGTGAGTCGCAGCGGGCGAGCGGGGAGGAATTCAGTTTTCAGTTTTCAGTTTTCAGTTGGTGGTTGGTGGTTGGTGGTGACGGGAGCCGTGGCACCCGTTGCGCAGCGAAGGGGTTGGTGGTGGGCGCGGTCATGGCTCCGTGGTCTTCGCGTCTTCGCGTGAGAAATGCGACTGAGTGGCACCAGTTCTCTGGAGCTGGCAGGGTGTTTGTGGGGTGGTTTTGCCCCCTCACCCCCAACCCCTCTCCCCCGTTCCGGGGGCGAGGGGAGTATGTTGTGTTTCTTAATGGTTATGAAAGCACACGTCGGGAGGGCAAAGCTCCTGCTAAGCCGCAGGTTATTTGAGCCCTCATGGGGCTCGGCAGGAGCCTCGCCCTGGGATGGTGAAACGGTGTTAAGGACACTGGCAGACAGGACGAGAACATTCCGCTTTGCCGGCTCTCAAGCGTCTGCCGATTCCAGCTTTTCACCTCACGCAAAGGCGCAAAGACGCCAAGATGAAGTGCTGGGAAAGTGAACATTTTGTCCTGACTTTGCGTCTTTGCGCCTTTGCGTGAGACCAACAGTGCTGGCAACGACCCGTCACGGAAGAGATGTCAAGTGGCTGGCAGAGCAAAAACATCCCGATTTGCCCATTCTCACACCGTTTCACCATCCCAGCCTCGCCCTCCCAGGACTGCGGTTACGGGTCGAGAATCCGGTGGAGGTTTGCA
>VFQT010001425.1_pt1 | contig 28852 bp, 28 predicted proteins | sample 3512381 | NCBI WGS metagenome assembly VFQT01 (sample SAMN10412376, study PRJNA504923) | tailings metagenome | isolation source: Relicate 2 Philex TSF3 active mining site | place: Philippines: Tuba, Benguet | collected 2017-08-29
GCCATGACAAATAAACTAGTAAATTTGTTACTAAAGTGACGCCAAGACGCGCCTGATACTTATATATACCTTTGTTATTGCTGAATATTTAAGTGAATTAAACCGCTTGGGAACGACGCATACGACGACGTTCTCTTTCGGAAAGTCCACCCCAAATTCCGAAACGTTCATCGTTTTCTAACGCATATTCCAAGCATTCAGCTCTAACATCGCAAGATCCGCAAACCCTCTTTGCTTCTCTTGTCGATCCGCCCTTCTCAGGGAAAAAGGCTTCTGGGTCTGTTTGTGCACACAATGCTTTTTCTTGCCAGCTAGGTGCATCATTATTTTCAACCAAACGTAAGCCCGTGAAGTCGGACAATTAATAACCCCCATTTATGTGAGCACCGAGTTGTTGACCCGATGACTATAAAGAAACTACCTGAATGAATTACACGCTTGTAATTAGGGGTAGGTCAAGTATTTATGGGTACTTTTTTACATTTTTCTTTATTTTTTACCTAAATGTCCGTTTAGTGGGACATCAAATATGGCTAATTTTGCCAATCCGGTTGGGCAGGAACAGTCTGGTTATCCAGTTCAACTCGGCCAACATTTTGATCAGGCCAAATTCTTGAGTCATTTATACAACTAGATCCTGATTCAATTTCAACATTGTCTGCAATAACAGAATCCAATATTTTGCAATCATTACCAATTTTTGAATTATTAGCAACAATGCTTGAAGAGATAACACAATTATCTCCGATAAAAACATTTTCTCCAATTACACAATTTACTAATTTAGAATTAACTCCAACTTTTGAATTATTTCCAACAAAAGTTCCATCAGACATCGCAACATTTTCTTTCAACTCAACTTTGTTTCCTAATACATAGTGAGAAAAATCTTTTAATAAACCTGTTTTTATTTCACCTTTTACTAAATCACTTGATCCTTTTACAAATGCAGCAGGTGTTCCCAAATCTAGCCAGTAGCTTTCATCAACAACTCCAACTACTTTGAAGTTTTCTTTAAGTAAATTTGGAAAAACTTCCCTTTCAACCGATACCACGCGATCAGTTGCAATTAAATCTATTATTTTTCTTTTAAACACATACATGCCAGCATTAATTTGATCCGTAATAATATCTTCTTCTTTTTCAGGTTTTTCTAAAAAAGCTAAAACATTTCCATCGTTATCTGTTGGAACCAAACCATATGCTTTAGGATTTTTTACTTTAGTTAAATACAAAGCAACGTCAGCTTTTTTTTCTCGCCAAATATCTATTACATTTTTAATATCAACACCTGTTAATACGTCACCATTAAAAACCACCACTGGATCATCTGGTCCACACGTCAAAAATTGACTGGCATTTCTGATGCCCCCACCAGTTCCTAATTGAACAGGCTCATAGGCGTAACTTAATTTGACTCCCATATTTGAACCATCACCTAAATAGGTCTTAAACACTTCTGCTTTAAAAGCAGTGCCCAAAACTATGTGATCAATTCCAGCGGCTTTAGCTTTTGAAATTTGATGTTGGGTGACAGGAAAACCTGCCACTTTTAACATCGGTTTTGGAGTATGAATTGTTAAAGGTTTAAGTCTTGTGCCATATCCACCCACGAGCAAAATTGCTTCTGTCACAGCAAATTCTCCACCTTTTATTTATTTTTAATAAATAAAACTAATTGCTTTTAAGATCCTGGGGTTGGAGATGTTTCTGGATCAAAAGTAACTGGATAAGTTTTTGGAACATACAAAACCCAAGTTTGACCTGGAGCAAACACATATGGAGTTGCTCCTACTGTGTAACTTGTTGGATCAGTCGCCATTGGTCTTGACCATGTTGCTTCAAATCTTTGACCATCACGCATAATTATTGCTTCACCTGAGCCAACTGATTGAATCAAAGGAGTTTTGTTTCCATTCTTATCTTGGAAACCAGAATCTGCTAATTGATCAACAAATTGCACAATGATGTTTTTAGCAAAAAGTGGTTGGTTCGTTACCGCATCTGATGCTGGTGTTCCATCCAATGCAATAACCCAAGCATTGTTTGTGGCATCCCATTCAGCTCCAACTCTTGAAGCTGGCCATTTAGCAGAAAATGAATTTGTTTGAGTTCCACCTGTTGCGGCGATATCGGAAAAAGTCCAACCCATATCTTTAGCTCCAGAAATTCCTGTTAATGAATTAACTAAAGAACCAAGATCAACAGTTAAATTGTGTGGTGCGTTTTTATCTGGTTGTCTTGTATAAAACTTGCCATTTAAACCATGACTTGCATTAATAACGTTTGCTTGATCAATTAATGGCAAGAATTTTTGTTGAGCACCACTAAATGCAAATGCAGGGGTGCCAAATTGTTCCATGATTTCTAAATCAGAAATACGCGCTGATCTAACTGGACCAACTTTGCTTGGCATGCTTGAGTTATACACGGCAGCAATTCTGGTTAAACCTGCTTCAACTTCTTCAACAAAAATCATGTCTGCTGCTGAAATTCCCCATTGAGGTCTTGCAGGGTTTACGTTGTCAATTTTTACAACTGCGATTGGTCCACCTACTCCACCTGGTAATCCAGAGATTGGGCTAAAACCGGTCTTGACTGTTTCGCTTGGTTCAGGTGTTGCTTCTGTTGCAGTTTCAGTGTTTCCCGCACAAGCTGAAAGCACAAATGTAAGTGAGGTAAGGAATGCAAAGGCTCTAAGTTTTGTTGTCATACTCCAAACCATAGGCGCAAACTACTCACTCCGAAAGCCCCAACTCACCAATTTATGGGTAATGTTTCAGAAAACAGAAGGTTAATGAAGGATTTAGGTCCAAAGAAGGTTTATGTCCACTCAGCCCAACCAGGTATTTAAGAGCAAATTGCGCAGATTGACCGCAATTGCCTCTGGGGTCATTTTGGCTATTGCCACTGTTGCGGGAGTTCTAGGTTTTGCGGCCAGAAATTTAGCGGACAACATTAAAGCATTAGAAGTTATCGCTACTCCAAAACCAGTTTCAGAATCTGGACCATTAAATATTTTGTTAATGGGAACTGACACCAGAACTGGACAAGGTGGCGGTTTTGGAGATGAAACTGAATTAGGTGGCGAAGGCAGAAGTGACACCACGATGTTGATTCATTTATCAGGCGATAGAAAAAGTGCAATTGTTGTAAGTATCCCTAGAGATTCTGTAGTCGCAATACCTGCTTGCACTAAAGACGATGGAACAACTACTGCAGAGACAACAGGATTATTTAATTCTGCATTTTCAACCGCAGGTCCTGGCTGCACCATTAAAACTGTTGAAACATTAACTGGAATCACAATTAACCATGCAGTAATTGTCGACTTTGTTGGATTTTCGAGCATCGTTGATGCTTTAGGTGGAATTAAAGTTTGTTTAACTGAACCAATTAATGAACCAGTTGAAAATGGTGCTGGAATTAATTTACCGGCAGGTGTGCAAGTACTTGATGGTAAAAGTGCTTTAGGTCTTATGCGAGCTCGTTACACATTGGCTGACGGCAGCGATTTAAAAAGAATTGAAAGACAACAAGAAATTATTTCCATAACCATTGATCAAATAACTGAAAAGAATCTAGTAACTGATGCGCCACAGCTTTACAGAGTTTTAAATGCTGCCACTTCAACTTTGCAAATGGATCCAGGTCTTGCAGATTTAGATTCTTTACTTACTTTGACGACTAGTTTGTCATCACTTGGATCTAATAATGTTTCGTTTTTAACTGTTCCATACGTAGGAACTCCAGATGGAAATCATGTCCAATGGACAGATGCTGCAAATGAAATTTGGAGCGCAATTATTAACGACACCGGTTGGCCACCAAATCCAAATGCAAACCCAGAAACTTCACCAACACCTGAAACAACAAGTGAAAGTGTAGAAACCATTGTGGTTAAACCAGGTGATGTTTCAGTTGTAATTTTGAACGGCACCAGAAGAGCAGGATTTGCAGCTGCTACCGGTGAATTCTTGAAATCTCAAGGAGTAAATATTGCTGAAGTTGGCAATGCACCTAATAAAGACACAGCAGAATCTTTAATAGTTCATACCTCGGGTAATAACTTAAAAGCTCAGTTGATTGGCCAACTATTAGGTATTACAAATATTTCTGAAGATTCAGAATTACAAGGAGCAGATGTTGCGATAATTCTTGGAAACAATGCGCCTCAATCTTGGAGTGCTCCAAGTGGTGAAGTGAGCGTTTCAACACCTACAGAACAACCTGCTGTAACTCCGCAGCCAACTCCAAGTGCGGTTTCTGCACCAACAAGTGGATTGTTTTGCCCTCTACCTTAAATAATTGGTGGACGTAAATAAAAAGTCATTTTAAAAATCGTTTTCCAAGATAGTTTTTTAGTTGAAAAAATATCCAAAATTTTTCCATCTTCCCAACCGTTTTTAAATTCATATATTGCTTCTCTATTTCCTTTTAGTCTAAAAAGAGAAATAGTTTTCCAATTAAATAAATAAATTTTAGCTAAAATATCAGGCAAGTTACGTCTAGCCAATAAAACTCTATTTCTTGCTTGATACTGATAAAAAATTTTATGTCTAGTTTCAGGTTCAACGGCAGGATGACTTACAACAATGTGTCCGCTGTACCAACATTTATAACCTAAATCCCATATTCGCCAAACTAAATCTATTCCTTCATGTCCATAAAAATATTCATATGGCCAGAGTCCAACTTTTTGTAAAACATCGCGTTTAACGGTGGTTGCACCTTCCCATAAAGAGAAGATATGTGATGACCTATCAGGATTTTTAGTATTTAATCTTGGAATCCATCTTCTAGGTGTTGGTAAACCATTTGGATCTTTTGGTTGAGGTTGAATCAATGCAACTTTTGGTCTACTTACAAATTCTTGATAAATTTTTTCCAAAGTGTGATCATCATGCAAGTAAACATCATCATCTAAAAAGAAAAGTAATTCTCCTGTAACAGAATTTATTCCCGCATTTCTTCCTGCCGGAATGCCTAAATTTTCTGTAATATGAACCGTTTTTATATTGCTAGAAAGATTTTCTGGTTTCCAACCATTTCCCACCACAACAATATCTACATTTACATTTACTTGGGACAGAAGTGAATCTATAGCTTTTTGTAATTGATCTGGTCTTTTACCTTGAGTTAAAACAATGCAACCAAAGTTTGGTTTCAAGTTACTCATTAGGCACGAAGTCTTGATGAAGAAAGTATTGCCACAAGATGTCCCAATACGGTTACAGCTGCTGCAATCGCTATTAGTTTTAACATCAATCCTTCAATATCAAATAACCAGGAAATAACAATAACAATTGATAATTCGACTGAATGATAAATCCGATGAATAGGAAAAAATCTAAACAAAGATCGAATAAAAGCTAATAATCTATTTCTTGGAATAGCTACTTCTTTATCCTCACTCAACTTTGTTAGATTTGCAAAACTGCGTGCAACGTGAACCATGTCATTGAAAACTTTGTTAAAAGTTATTAATAATGCTAAAACTAATCCGTAGATTATTTCTAAACCAGTTGATGTTTCTTGTGTGGCTACCCTTATGCCAAAGGCAATTGCAATTAAAGCTTCTGTTGAGTAATGGCCAAATCTATCTATAAAGATTCCTGCCGGATTAAATTTCTTTAATACTCTTGCCATTTCACCATCTGAGCAATCAAAAAGCATTTGAATTTGAGCAAAAACTAAAGCCAAAATAATCCCGGTTCTTCCAGGGATTAATAGAGAAGCTGCCGCGATCCAGCCTGAAAAAACCATTAACCAGGTTACAAATGTAGGGCTTAATTTTAGAGACAACAAAATCTTGGTTAAATATGGAGAAATTTTTCGCATATACATTGGGCCAGACCAGTGTTCTGCCACTCTTCGATTCATAACTTCTTCAGGTTGACCAATTAATTTAATATTTTCTATTGAAAAGTTAGTCATCAAATACTCCTGAATCTTGATGATAAGCATTTAATGCTTCTTGCAACGACCCATCTACCGCAAGTAAGCCTTGCTTTAAATATAGACCTCTGGTGCAAAATTCTTTTAAATCTTTTTCTTTGTGTGACACTAGAAAGAGAGTTTTTCCTTGATTTAATAAATCTTTCATTCTTATGTAACACTTTTCTTTAAATGCCGCATCACCCACTGCTAAAGCTTCGTCAACTAAAATTATTGGTTCATCTATTGAAGTGACGATAGAAAACCCAAGTCTTATCTTCATCCCGCTCGAAAAATGTCTAACCGGTGTATCTAAAAAATCTCCAATTTCAGCAAATTCAACAATGTTATTAAATCTTTTCTTCACTTCAGCTTTTGATAAACCGTGTAAACCGGCCACTAAGTAAATATTGTCTCGAGCTGTTAGATCACTTTTTAGTCCACCTGTTAATTCAATTAATGGAGCAACTCCACCATTAACGGTTGCCGTGCCTTCATCTGGAATTAAAACTCCAGCGATGATTCTTAACAAAGTGCTTTTACCTTGTCCGTTTGCTCCCATTAAACCTACGGCTTCACCTTCATTAATTTTAAAATTAATGTTTCTTAACGCCCAAAATTCACCTTTAGGTGAAGTGTTTTTTTGTTGCAATAAAAGTTCACGAACAGAAAAATTTCTTTTTCGATTACGTTTAAAACTTATTCCGACATTATTAACTTCAATAACTGTGCTCATTACACCTCCTTCAATACAGTTTTTTCAATTCGTTTAAAGAACAATATGCCTAAGACAAATATGAATAAAGAAATAATTGTAGAAAAAATTACCGCGGTTATTAGATTTGGCTCATCCCAAAATCCAGCTCGATACATAGAAATAATTCCGGTCATTGGATTGAAATAAGACAATATCTGAAACTTTTCTGGAATATCTGAAACTCCATAAATGATTGGTGTTAAGTAAAACATCATTCTTAATAAAATTCTTAAAAGATTTGAAGTATCTCTAGCTAAAACAGTAAGTGGAGCAAGAATTAGTCCAATTCCTGATAAAAGTAAAAACTGTAAAACTACCGCAATCACTATCCACATGATTTCTATATTTACATTTGCTTGAGTAATTAATGTTATAACTATTAAAACTGGAAAAGCCAAAAGAAATTCAGTTCCTTTAGCGCCAATACTTTTAATGACCCATAAATATCTTGGAATAGCAATTGATCTAACCATTTTGCTTTCAACTACAAGGGCTCTAGCGGAATCAGTTACAGAACCATTAAACCAAGTCCAGGAAAGAATTCCTGTTAATAAAAATAAAATGTAAGGTTGTTCGCCAATATTTTTAGCACCAATAATTTGTGTAAAAACTAGCCAATAGATAAAAGCCATAGCCAAAGGATCCAACAGAGTCCATAAATATCCCAGCCAAGTACCGGCATATCTAATTTGTAAATCTCGATAAATCAAAATCCGCAAAGCGCCAAACTTACCCAAAGGGTTCGTTCTCCTCCACGCTTATCTGAGTGATCGCGTTATCCCTAAGATTACAGGCGCTTTGATGGTTTTAAGAAACCAACGCCCCAAGATAAATGCATGGTAGGTAAAACAATAAATAAAAGTATTCGACTTCTTAGATTTATTTTTCCTTTTATGGTTATAAAACCTAGAACCAAAACAAATGCGTAGGTCAATAAAGCTAACCAACCAATTTTAAAGAATTCAATTTGAGTTAAAAAATTTAACAAGATAAAAATGAAACCAACAAATAATCCAGACACAGTAATTGGAGGTGCCAAATATCTCAACGAAATTGTTTCAGGATATTTTTTTGTGACTTGCTTTCGCCATTGGCCATATTCAAAATATTGTTTTGCTAATGCTTTTACATTTGGCCTTGGTCTATAACTAACAACTAATTTAGGATTAAACCAAATTTTTCCACCAGTTTTTCTAATTCGATAATTCAATTCCCAATCTTGCGCTCTTACAAATGATTCATCGAAAAAACCAACTCTTTCTAAAGCACTTTTCTTAAATGTTCCCAAATAAACTGTGTCCACTTCCCCAGCGCTTCCTCCAACATGAAATGGAGCATTGCCAACGCCAAATTTTGAAGTCATAGCCACAGCTACCGATTTTTCAAAATCAGAAATACCTTCTGCTTGCATTAATCCGCCCACATTATCTGCTTTGGTTTCTAACAAAGTTGTGACCGCATTATTCAAATAATTTTTATCAACTATGGCGTGCCCATCAAGTCGAACAATAATGTCAAATTTTGAATTCTTAATTGCTTGATTTAGAGCCGATGCGGTTTTACCAGATGGATTATCAATTAACTTCACTCTAGAATCTTTTGCTAATTCTTTTGCAACCTCATTAGTTTTATCTTTGGATGGGCCAAGTGCCAAAATGACTTCAAATTCTGATTCGTAGTCTTGCTTCAAAATTGCATCGACTGCTTGGTATAAAAATCTTTCTTCATTCAAAACCGGAATAATCACTGAAACAGCAGGTTTCATATGGCTTCACCCACCTTTTTCTTCAATCTATATAGCAACGCTAGTCGAATATAAATAAAAATCTTGCAACTTAATCATACGATTAGTCGAGTGGAGAATAAAAAAGGTTTACCTGACGACTGGTATCGCGATTCTTCAAAACCTTCTAAGAAGTCAGAGAAGAAACAGACCAAGATAACAAAACCAAAAATATTCTTAATTTTACTTGCAGCAATAGGAGTTTGGTTTACTTACTTACTGATTTTGGCTTTGTTCCAATTAAACAAAATTGACTTAGTAAGAAATGAAACAGAAATACCAAAGTCACCCGGTAGAACTTGGTTATTGATCGGAAGTGATTCCAGAGACGATATTGACAATCCTGTTTTAGAAGGTGCTCCACTTGGAAAATTTGAAGGACAAAGAAGTGACACCATATTAATTATGAGTGTGCCAAAAATAGGTACACCTTTACAGCTAACAAGTATCCCGAGAGATCTATTAGTAACAATTCCTGCACATGGTGATACTGGTGAAAAGAAAAATAAAATTAATGCCGCTTACGCATTTGGTGGTCCAAGTCTTTCTTTAAATACTGTAGAAAATTTAGTAGGCGTGCAAATGGATAATTATGCAGAAATTGGTTTTGCAGGATTAGTAAATGTTGTAAATAGTTTTAACGGTATAACAGTTTGTCCAAGTCAAGATTTTGAAGATAAGAAATCTGGGTTAAATATTAAACAGGGTTGTCAAAAAGTTGATGGCTTAACCGCACTTGCATATGCACGCATGCGTTATGCAGACCCTAAAGGAGATATTGGCAGAACTGAAAGACAACAAGAAGTTGTTAAACAAATTATGAAAAAATCACTATCCCCATTTACATTATTAAATCCAATTAGAGCACCTCAAACAGTTTCTGCACTGGCTAATGCAATTTCAGTAAACAAAGGTGTTGGGCCTTTCGACTTAATTCCTTTAGCTTTTGCCTTAAGAAGTGGCGGAATTGAATCACAAACTTTGCCTAATAAATCTGGTGGCAATGTGGGCGATTTAGGTTCGGTTAGAAAATTAACTGATGATGCTGATGCAGTTTTTAAAGCATTACAAGAAGGATCAAAAATCCCTCAATTTTCTGCTGAATAATTATTCAGTAACAACCCCATTTAAGTAATCTGCAGCGTGATGGGCTCGATCTAATAGATCTTGTAAATTTTTTCCTTTCACACAAACATGACCAATACATTCATTTGTTTTAAATTCCTTCTCATAAAAATGTACTCGTAATTCTGGATCTCTTGCAAAAATATGAAGAAAAGGTCTGTACATATCGAAATATTCTCCCCCAACAACATTTACAGTTACTATTTTTTCATCCAGTAATTTTGGACTACCTAAAGGTAAATTAAGCAATCCCCTAATGTGATTTTCAAATATTGAAGTTATTGATCCATCTAGAGTCCATAAACTAAATTGAGTCGGAATTGTATTAATTTTAAGTATTTGATTCTTACTTTCTGAAAAAATAACTTCTAAAGATCCCTCTAATTGTTTTTCAGTTGCAAGTTTTATTGCTTCTGATTGTAAATTTGTAGCTTCAGGCTCACTCAACTTTAACGCTGGAACAACAACTTCTTCATCTTTAAAACTAGAAACCGGATAAACAACAATCTGACCTTGTTTTGACCGGGCAAGAGTCACTATGAAACCTGAATGTCTTGAATCATTTCTATTTTCTTGATTCTGAATAAATTTAAAATTTGAATCTGAAATTAAAAATTCAAATTTTTTTATTTCAGTTGAATCAACAAGTTGAAAATCAATGTTTAACTGCCTCAACGCGTATTCAAAATATCTAACATGATCATTTGTCTGAATTAATCCAACTTTGGGTGAATATTTATTCATATTAGTGAGAAAGCGTAATATCAGCAGAAGAAAGATTCAAAGTTTGTGAATCAGTTTTCACTTGTAATTCTCCCGAGTCAAGAACATCTACAGCCACTGCTTCAATTTTTTGGGAATTTACTAATTGTGCAGTCAAGTTCTGTCCTATTGTTACACAATTTGATTTGTATTCTCTAATACTGTTTTGGGTTGGCCATTTCGAAGATAAATTTTCTTCTGTCCATAAAGCAGCAAATTCGGCAACAAAACTTGCAATTATTTCTTCTTTATTAAATTCGCCATGAAGAATTGATTTCAAACTTGTGGCATTTTTTATGGGAAGTTCCTCAAGAGTTTGGTTGTAATTTATTCCTACCCCAACAATGAGGCCCCCTTCAATTGATTCAACTAAAATTCCTGAAAATTTTAATTGCTCTTCATTTTGAATTAGCACTAAATCATTTGGCCATTTAATTTTAATATTTTTTCTAGTTAAAGGTTCAATAGTCCTAAATAAAGCAAGACTTGCTAAAAGTGGAATCCAAGAAGTATTACCGTTTTGATTCGGTTTTAGGCATATGGAAATAAAGATCGAGGAATTCTTAGGAGCAACCCAACTTCGATTTTGTCTGCCTTTACCTTTTGTTTGAAAATTTGCCAAAACAAATAGACCTTCTTTTTTCTCCATTTTTTTAATAAATTCATTAGTGGAATCAACTTCATCAAGTAATACATACTCCTGCCACAAACTGCTTCGTTTTTGGAGTTCCTGCGCTAAAACTTGAGTGTCTAGGCCTGCTCTGTTTTCGTAAAAATCTGTCACACTAGTACCGTACGACAAGAGACATTTAAAGAGTGAGGACCAGGTGGCTAGTAATTCAAGCGAAAACTCAAATCCTCGTACTACTGCGTCTAAATTAAAAAATCTGCAAAATATTAAAAAAGGAATTCATGAAGTTCAAGCAAATGCCGCCAAAGATAAGCAAAATGCTAAAGGAAAGAAAAGTGCAAGAGAAAGATTAGCTGCCCTTTTAGATGAAGGAACTTTTCAAGAAATAGATGAATTAGTAAAACATCAAAAAAATAATTTTGGTATGAATAAAAATCGCCCAGAAGGTGATGGTGTAATTACCGGTTTTGGAACAATTGATGGTCGTCCAATTTATGTCTATTCCCAAGATTTCACAACCATGGGTGGTTCTTTAGGTGAAGCAATGGGTGGAAAAATTGTTAAGTTAATGGATCTTGCAATTAAAACTGGTGCACCAATAGTTGGTATTAATGATTCAGGTGGAGCAAGAATTCAAGAAGGTGTTGCTTCTTTAGCAATGTATGGGGAAATATTTTTAAGAAACACAAAAGCTTCAGGTGTGGTGCCACAAATTTCCATCATCATGGGACCTTGTGCTGGTGGTGCTGTTTACTCACCTGCCTTAACTGATTTTGTTGTCATGGTTGATAAAACTTCACATATGTTTATTACCGGTCCAGACGTAATTAAAACTGTAACTGGTGAAGAAGTTTCATTTGAAGATTTAGGTGGAGCAAGAGCGCATGCCACAAAATCAGGCGTTGCTCACTATATGGCAAGTGATGAAGATGATGCGCTTGATTACGTAAGAACTTTATTAAGTTTTTTACCATCTAACAATGCGGAATCTGCTCAATATTTTGATGCCAGAGTTGATTTAGAAATTAATCAACATGATTTAGAGATGGACACCTTGGTTCCAGATTCACCAAATCAGCCATATGACATGCACGTTTTGGTGAAACATGTTTTAGATGACGATGAATTTTTTGAAATTCATTCCGGTTGGGCGCCAAATATCATGGTTGGTTTTGGAAGAATTGAAGGACAAAGTGTCGGTGTAGTTGCTAATCAACCTATGCAGTTTGCCGGAACTTTAGATATTGAAGCATCTGAAAAAGCTGCCAGGTTTGTCAGAACTTGTGATGCTTTTAATATTCCCATTATTACTTTTGTTGATGTACCAGGTTTTTTACCAGGCGTTGATCAAGAATATGGCGGAATCATTAGACGTGGAGCCAAATTAATTTATGCTTACGCAGAAGCAACTGTTCCATTAATAACGGTCATAACTAGAAAAGCTTATGGTGGTGCATATATCGTCATGGGCTCAAAACATTTAGGTGCCGACTTAAACTTTGCTTGGCCAACTGCACAAGTTGCAGTGATGGGTGCTCAAGGAGCTGTAAATATTTTGTTTAGAAAAGAAATTAATGCGGCAACTGATCAAATAAAAGAAAGACAAGATCGAATAAACGAATATGAAGAAGCATTTGATAATCCTTACGTTGCAGCAGAACGTGGTTGGATAGATGCTGTAATCGCTCCCAGTGAAACAAGAATTCGAATCATTAGAGGCTTAAGACAACTTATGACTAAGCGTGAATCAATGCCTCCTAAAAAACATGGAAATATACCGTTATGAGTAAACCTTTAGATTTCAAAGTTGTCAGAGGAAATCCAACTGCGGAAGAATTGCAAGCAATTGAAATAGCTTTAACTGCGGCAAAAAATTCATCTGAGGAAAAAATTAAACAGAAATCAATTTTTAGTAATTGGAATAATCCAAAATTGAAATTTAGAACTTCCCCACTATTAGGTAGTGGCTGGAAGTTTTCTAAAACTACTGGAGTATGAGCTTTCCGGTAATCCTGGCTTCAAGTTCACCTGCCAGATTAATGCTTTTAAAAACACAAAAAATAAATCCTATTGTGATTCCTAGCGATATAAATGAAAAAGAACTAGAAAATAAATTCAAGAATAGTCCGGTATCAACGATTGTTTTAGAACTTTCAAAAGCAAAAGCTGAAAATGTTTTAAAAAATAATGTTTCTTTGACTGAGGGAATTTTAATTGCAGCAGATTCAATGCTGGAATTTGAAAATAATCCTTATGGAAAACCACTTTCTGCTGAAATAGCCATCCAGAGATGGAAAAATATGAGAAATAAAACCGGAATACTTCATACTGGTCACACTGTAATTAGATTAGATACCAAACAAGAAATTTCTAAATCAGCATCTACAAAAGTTTATTTTGCTGACTTATCTGATGAAGAAATAGTTGACTACGTTTGTACAACTGAACCATTACATGTTGCTGGTGCTTTTACTATTGATTCTTTGGGTGCAGCTTTTATCACTAAAGTTGATGGTGATCACAGTAATGTAATTGGATTATCGCTACCAATACTTAGAGAAATTGTGCTAGTACTTGGCTTGTCTTGGACTAAATTATGGGATATCAAATAAAGTGAAGCATCATGGCAAAAATTGAAACTTCTAAATTTCCTATATCTAAAATTTTAATTGCAAATCGTGGTGAAATTGCAGTAAGAGTTGCACGAGCTTGTAAAGATGCAGGAATTAAAAGTGTCGCTATATATGCAGATCCTGACCGTGATGCCTTGCATGTATTACATGCAGATGAGGCTTATGCACTCAATGGAAATTTAGCGAGTGAAACTTATTTATCAATTCCAAAAATCTTAGAAATTGCTCAAAAATCTGGAGCTGATGCAATTCATCCTGGCTATGGATTTTTATCTGAAAATGCTGAGTTTGCTCAAAGTGTTTTGGATGCAAATTTAATTTGGATAGGACCTTCTCCTGCTGCTATCAAAGCATTAGGAGACAAAGTGCAAGCAAGACACATTGCAGCAAAAGTTGGAGCACCACTAGTGCCTGGAACAAAAGATCCGGTTAAGGATGCTCAAGAAGTTGTCGAATTTGCCAAAACTCATGGTTTACCTATTGCGATTAAAGCAGCATTTGGTGGTGGTGGTCGTGGTTTAAAGGTTGCCCGAAATCAAGAAGAAATAGTAGAACTGTATGAATCTGCTGTCAGAGAAGCTGTTGCTGCTTTTGGTAGAGGTGAATGTTTTGTTGAGAGATATTTAGATAAACCAAGACATGTTGAAACACAATGTCTTGCAGATAAATTCGGAAACGTAGTTGTTGTTTCTACCAGAGACTGCTCTCTCCAAAGAAGACACCAAAAATTAGTTGAAGAAGCTCCTGCCCCGTTTTTAAACGACGAACAAAGAAAACAACTTTACGACTCTTCCAAAGCAATTTTAAAAGAAGCAAATTATGAAGGCGCTGGAACTTGTGAATTCTTAATTGGTCAAGATGGAACAATTTCTTTTCTCGAAGTAAATACTCGTTTACAAGTGGAACACCCGGTATCAGAGGAAGTAACTGGAATTGATTTGGTTCGCGAGCAAATAAGAATTGCTCAAGGAGAAAAACTTGGCTATCACGACCCAATAATTAACGGGCATAGCATCGAGTTTCGTATTAATGGAGAAGATCCTGGTAAAAACTTTTTACCAGCACCTGGTCAATTAAAAGTATGGAAAGAACCAAGCGGTACAGGGGTAAGAGTAGATGCCGGTTTTAAACAAGGTGACATTATTGGTGGAAACTTTGATTCTTTACTTGCAAAATTAATTGTCACTGGTTCAAACCGTCAAGAGGCATTAGAGCGTGCGAGAAGAGCATTAGCTGAATTTGAAGTTCAAGGAATTGCTACTGCAATTCCATTTCATAAAGCAGTAATTAATGATCCTGCCTTTGCGCCTAAAGATCCTTTACAAAAATTTAGTGTTTATACAAGTTGGATTGAAAATGAATTTAACAATCAGATACCTGCATATGTTGATTCCAGTAAATCTTCCTTAATTGATGATCGATCAACTTTAGTTTTAGAAGTGAATGGAAAAAGAATTGAAATTACAATGCCAAATGGATTATCAAGTGGTGGCATTAAGCAAAAGAAACCACCGGTGGCAAGACATCAAAGAACTAATCTTGGTTCCCTTGATTCAGATGCGGTGCAAAGTCCAATGCAAGGAACATTAGTAAAAATTGCCGTAGAAAATGGGCAAAGTGTGAATGAAGGCGATCTTTTGTTTGTTATCGAAGCCATGAAAATGGAGCAACCTATTTCGGCTCACAAGTCAGGTGTCGTGAGCGAACTTTCTGTTGAAGTTGGTGCCTCTGTTGCCAACGGGGCTGTGTTGTTAGAAATCAGGGATAACTCTTAGTTGCTTTTTGTGCGACATCTCACAACCATTTGAATAACTTTTGAGTATGCACAACTATGCAGTAATTGACTAAACTCTTGTGCATGGCGATTAGCTCAATGGAAAAAGGTGTAGGTTCACCTACCAGAGCCCAAGTTCCCTATCGTCATTTAAGAATTGATAAGTGGTGGATTCAACCAGCCATAACTGTTGGCGTTTTGGTTTCATTCATAATCTATTCAACTTTCAGAGCCTTTGAAAATAAATATTATTTTGCAGAACCATTAATCTCACCTTTTTATTCGCCATGTTTAGCAACTAGTTGCGTTGAAGGTGCTTCACATTTAGGACAACCATTTGGAAGTTGGTGGATACTTTCCCCAGCTTTAATAATTTTGATATTCCCACTTGGTTTTAGAATGACTTGTTACTACTACAGAAAAACTTATTATCGTTCTTTTTGGCAATCACCACCTGCTTGTGCAGTTGCTGAACCTCATAAATCTTATTCTGGCGAAACAAAGTCTCCACTAATTTTGCAAAATGCTCATCGTTATTTCTTTTTTGCAGGTTTAGTTTTCAACATAATTCTTACTTACGATGCAGTCATTTCGTTTAAAGATGCTGAAGGTAGTTGGGGGCATTTAAGTGTTGGAACTTTAGTTATGGTTGCAAATGCTACTTTGCTTTGGCTTTATTCACTTTCTTGTCATTCTTGCCGACACACAATTGGTGGAAGATTAAAACATTTCTCTAAACATCCACTTCGATACAAGAGTTGGACCATAGTTTCTAAATTAAATGTGCACCATGCAAAATTTGCTTGGGTTTCACTAATTGGTGTAGCACTTTGCGATTTATATGTTCGCTTGGTTGCTAGTGGAACAATTACTAACTTTTATTTCTTTTAAAGGAGAAATATTTAAATGACTGAAATCGAACGTCACGATTTTGATGTTGTGATTGTTGGAGCTGGTGGCGCTGGACTTCGTGCTGCCATTGAAGCAAGAGCAAATGGATTAAGAACTGCAATTATTTGCAAATCACTATTTGGTAAAGCTCACACAGTTATGGCTGAAGGTGGAATCGCTGCCTCGATGGGAAATGTGAACTCTAATGACAATTGGAAAGTTCACTTCAGAGACACAATGCGTGGTGGAAAATTTCAAAATCATTGGAGAATGGCTGAATTACATGCCAAAGAATCACCCGATCGAGTTTGGGAATTAGAAACTTATGGTGCTTTATTCGACAGAACTAAAGATGGAAAAATTAGCCAAAGAAACTTTGGTGGCCACGAATATCCAAGACTGGCTCACGTGGGAGATCGAACTGGTCTGGAATTAATTAGAACTTTGCAACAAAAAATTGTTTCATTACAACAAGAAGATTTTAAAGAAAGTGGAGATTACGAAAAAAGAATTAAAGTTTTTGCTGAATTAACTATTACTGAAATATTAAAAACAGGAAACAAAGTAACCGGTGTACTTGGTTATTGGAGAGAATCTGGCAAGTTTGTAACGTTTCAAGCACCAGCGGTTGTCTTAGCAACTGGAGGAATTGGTAAATCTTTCAAAGTAACTTCCAACTCTTGGGAAGGAACTGGAGATGGTCACGCACTGGCATTAAAAGCTGGTGGAAATCTAATGCACATGGAATTTGTGCAATTTCATCCAACTGGAATGGTTTGGCCTCCAAGTGTTAAAGGAATTTTAGTAACTGAATCTGTTCGTGGTGATGGTGGAGTTTTGAAAAATTCTGAAGGTAAAAGATTTATGTTCAACTACATTCCTGCAGTATTTAAAGATAAATATGCAGAAACTGAAGAAGAAGCAGACAGATGGTATGAAAATCCTGATTCAAACAGAAGACCACCAGAATTATTACCAAGAGATGAAGTAGCTCGCGCAATTAATGCTGAAGTAAAAGCTGGAAGAGGTTCACCACATGGTGGCGTGTTCCTAGATGTTTCAACTCGTTTAAAACCAGAAGTTATTAAGAAGCGATTGCCTTCAATGTGGCATCAATTTAAAGAATTAGCAGATGTTGACATAACTCAACAACCAATGGAAGTTGGTCCTACTTGTCACTATGTAATGGGTGGAATTCAAGTAGATCCTGACTCAGGTGCTGCCACTGGTGTCGAAGGACTTTTTGCTGCAGGTGAAGTTGCAGGTGGCATGCACGGTTCAAATCGTTTAGGTGGAAATTCACTATCTGACTTATTGGTTTTTGGTCGTCGTGCTGGAATCGGTGCAAGTGAATATGTAAAAAATCTAACTAACCGACCAAAAGTAGATGAACAAAATCTTGCACAAGCATTAAAAGATGCTGAAGCACCTCTAAATTCTTCAAATAAAGAAAACCCATACGCAATTCATCAAGAATTACAACAAATGATGAATGATCTTGTGGGAATAATTCGTGATGGCCAAGAAATGAAAGACGCTATTGAAAAATTAGAAACTTTGAAACAAAAGACTAAAAATATAGGTGTTGAAGGTGGAAAACAATTTAATCCTGGTTGGCACTTATCTCTAGATTTACAAAATATGTTGTTGGTAAGTGAAACAATTGCTAAGAGTGCATTAGTTAGAGAAGAATCTCGCGGTGGTCATACCAGAAATGATTTTCCAACCATGGATAAAAGTTGGAGATCAAAACATGTTATTTGCTCATGGAATGGTTCAAAAATTGAAACTAGAATTGAATCCATACCACCTATGCCTAAAGAATTAGCAGAACTTTTTGACAAAGAAGAATTGTCAAAATACATGTTGGCTGAAGAGTTAACTCAACTTGGAATGGGAGCCTAACCATGGGTTATCTAGCAAAATTAAGAGTTTGGCGTGGTAACAAAGAAAAAGGTGAATTAAAAAATTACCAAGTTGATGTTGCTGAAGGGGAAGTTCTACTAGATGTAATTCATCGAATTCAAGCGACTGAAAGTCCAGATTTAGCTGTTCGTTGGAATTGCAAGGCAGGAAAATGTGGTTCCTGCAGTGCTGAAATTAATGGTAAGCCAAGTTTGATGTGCATGACCAGAATGAATACCTTTGAAGAAGGTCAAGAAATAACCGTTACTCCATTAAGAACTTTTCCAGTTATTAAAGATTTGGTCACAGATGTTTCATTCAATTACCAAAAAGCTCGTGAAGTTCCAGCTTTCAAAGGCCCAGACAATTTAAAACCAGGCGAATATCGCATGCAACAAGTCGATGTGGAACGAAGCCAAGAGTTTAGAAAATGTATTGAATGTTTCCTCTGCCAAGATGTGTGCCATGTAATTAGAGATCATGAAGATAATAAACCAAAATTTGCAGGTCCAAGATTCTTCATTCGCTTAGCAGAACTTGATATGCATCCACTTGATCAATTAGATCGCAAAAAAGAAGCTCAAGAATCTCATGGTTTAGGCATGTGCAACATTACAAAGTGCTGTACCGAAGTTTGCCCAGAACATATAAAGATCACAGATAACGCAATTATTCCAATGAAAGAAAGAGTTGTAGATAAGAAATATGATCCACTTGTGTGGTTGGGAAGAACGATAACTAGAAGAAAATCTAGTTAAAAACCAACTTTTTCATATACGTTCTTTAAAGTTTGACTGGCTACTTTTTCAGCTTTTTGAGCACCTTCTTGTATTAAATTATCCAGTTTTTGTACATCATTTAATAAATTATTTGTTTTTTCCCTGAACGGATTGATTACATTTTCAATTACAACTTCACCCGCAAAAGCCTTTAGATCTCCATAACCTTTATTTTCAAAACTTACTTCTATTTCTTGAATACTTTTATTAGTTACTGCTTTAATAATAGATATCAAGTTTGATACTCCAGGTTTGTTCTCCGGGTCATACTTTATTTCTTTTCCTGAATCAGTTACTGCTGTTTTAAATTTCTTCATAACCACATTTGGTTCATCCAATATGAAAATACAACCAGCAGGAGATGACTTACTCATCTTTGAAGTTGGATCTTGTAAATCTAAAATCTTGGCAGACTCTTTAACAATGTGTGCTTCTGGAACTGTAAAAGTTTGACCGAATTGATTATTAAATCGAGTAGCTAAATCTCTAGTTAGTTCTAAATGTTGTCGTTGATCTTCACCAACAGGAACTTGATTTGCTTGATAAAGCAAAATATCGGCTGCTTGTAAAATTGGGTAAGTGAATAATCCAACAGAAGATCTTTCACTTCCCCCTTTTTGAGTTTTGTCTTTAAACTGGGTCATTCGACTTGCCTCACCAAAACCAGTAAAGCAACTTAAAACCCAAGCAAGTTGTGCATGTTGTGGCACTTGGCTTTGCACAAAAATTGTACTTTTTTCTGGATCCACTCCAACTGCTAATAACTGTGCAAATGAAGTGATTGTTCTTTTCTTTAATAATTTAGGATCAAATTCAGCGGTTATGGCATGCAAATCAACGACGGAATAGAAACAATTGTGGGTTTCTTGCATTTGAACCCATTGGCGAAGTGCTCCAAAATAGTTTCCAATATGAAATGAATCTGCAGTTGGTTGAATTCCAGAAAGAACACTTGGCTTATTCGCCATTATTCACCAACTTTGTATTTTGAATTATGGATTCTATCTTAGCGACAAAGTCATAGAATTTGATTTAGTGCTCTAATTTCTCTCCACTTTTTTCTGCCAACAATGCAGCTAAAATAGTAGTAATTGGAACGGCTAGTACTAATCCAATTGATCCAACTAGAGTTCTAACTATTTCTTGAGAAATTGCTTCACTACTTAAAATAAATTGAGTTGGTCTGTCTGAAATAAATATCAATAAAAGTGTAGGTAATGCTGCCCCTGTATAGGTAAATAGGAGTGTATAAACAGTGGAAGCAATATGATCTCTTCCAATTCTCATTCCAGAATTAAATAATTGGATGATCGACAAGTTTGGATTTGAGTTTTTCAATTCCCAAATTGAAGACGCTTGAGTTACAGTTACATCGTTTAAAACACCAACTGATGCAAAAATTATTCCCGCTAACAATAAACCATCTAATCTGATGGATGTTACTCCAGAAAGTAAGAAATCATCGTCAGATGAAATTCCTGAAAAATTACCAAAATAAATAACTATAGTTGAAAAAATTGCCGTAAGAATAATTCCAAATAAAGTACCTAGAATTGCAACTGATGTTCTAATAGATATCCCATGTGCAATATACAAAAGAATTAGTACAAGACCAGAAGACGAAATAATTGCAATAGTTAAAGGGTTTTTCCCTTCTAAAAGTGAAGGCAGTAAAAAATTTAATAGAACTACAAATGTAGAAACAAGCCCAACTATTGCTCCTAGTCCTCGTAGTTTGCCTATTAACAACGTAACTAGTGAAAAAATGATTGATATAGATATAAGTAAATTTGTCCTATCTACATCCATAAACAAAAATACTTCTGAGTCGAATTCATTAGCTGGAATATTGAGTAATTGAACTTTTGAACCTGGACTTAACTTATAATTTGAATTAGAAGAATCAAATTCAAATTCAATTTCAATACTTATCCCATCTTTATTGACATAACTAGCTTTGTAAACTTCACAAGTTACTTCTTCATTAGAGCCCGGACTTTGAGGAATTCCAACACATTCTTTATCCAACTCGTTAATAACTTTTGCCAATACATATTCCGAACCTTCAACGGCATCTAAATTTCCAGATACTCTAAATAGATTTCCTTGAGGGAGATTAAATAAAACTCCAATTATGACAAAAGTAAAACTTGCAATTATTAAACTTATTACGATTTTTGATTTAGTCGTAAGCTTGTTACTCAATACGAGTCACTTTTACTTTTGCGATTCTTCTAACATCCATGGCGGTTACTTCAAATCTGCATTGCTCAGCAACTATTGATTTGCCCAAAACTGGAAGAGTTTTTAATCTTGAAATTACAAACCCTGCAACAGTTTCATAAGGTCCTTCAGGTAAATAAATATGAGTTAAATCTGCAAAATCATCCAAGTTCATTAAACCTTCAACTTCTACTTCGCCATGGAAATCTAATTCATTTATTTCAGGTTGAGTTTGATCATTTTCATGTTTGATGTCACCTATTAATTCTTCAACCAAATCTTCTAGTGTCACAATTCCTGCTGTTCCGCCATATTCGTCTGCCACAATTAAAATATGATGATTTCTTTTTCTCATTTGTCCAAGTGCATTCAAAATTGAAGTAGTTCCAGGGATAACTTCCACTGCTGAAGATATTTCTCTTAAAGTTTTTGTTGAATTTCTTGCATCATTAGTTATTAGCTGTCGAATGTGGACATAACCCAGAATTTCATCAGCATTTTTATTAATAATTGGATACTTTGTGTGAGGAAGTTTCTCAACTTTCTTACAAGCTTCAGCTAAACTCAAATCTCCTTCCAAGAATTCAACTTCTGTTCTTGGGGTCATAACTTCTTTAATTTCGCGGTCGTCTGCTTCAAAAACGTCATCAATTAAAGCACGTTCATTTTCACTTAACTCTTCATGTCCTGCTACTAAATCTCTTAAGTCTTCGCCACTTAATTCTTGTCTACTTGCACTTGGATCTCCTCCAAGTAATTTCACTAACAAATTTGTGGAATGACTTAATAACCAAATAAATGGTCTACTTATTCTTGCCAAGAATTCAATTGGATAAACAGCAACCAGTGCCCAACTTTCTGAATTTTGCAATGCTAATCGTTTTGGTACAAGTTCTCCTAAAACCAGTGAAAAATAAGAAATGAAAAGAGTAATTAAAATAAAAGCCAAAACAGCAACTACTGATTCAGGTAAAAATTGATCCAGAATTGGAGAAAGCACAGGAGTCAAGCTTGAAGCTCCAAAACCTGCGCCAATAAAACCAGCAACAGTCACTCCAACCTGAACAGATGCAAGAAATCTGTTTGGATGATCGTGCAATTTCTTTAGTAAACGACCTCTTCTACCTTTTGTTTCTGCTAATCGTTTAACTTGAGATTCTCTAACAGAAACTAATGCAATTTCTGCCGCGGCGAAAAACCCGCCAATCATGATAAAAACTAGAACAATAAGGGCACTAACCCAAGTACTCATATTTTTTTAATATTACCTTTTAAGGTTTTCTGCTTTAGAGGCTTGAGTCTAATTGGCGCTTAATTCCTGCCAAATAGTCCTCAGTTGTTGCCCATGCCTGCTCTGGACTAACTAATCTTGCTAAATCTTTAGTCATCAAACCTGATTCAACAGTTTTAATACAAGCTTGTTCTAATTTATTTGCAAAACCAATTAATTCATTGTTGCTATCAAGTGTGCCACGATGTTTTAATCCACCAGTCCAAGCAAAAATTGATGCGATTGGATTTGTTGAAGTAGGCTGTCCCGCTTGATATTTTCTGTAATGTCTTGTCACGGTTCCATGAGCTGCTTCTGATTCAACAACTTTTCCATCTGGAGTCATCAAAACACTTGTCATTAAACCAAGTGATCCAAAACCTTGCGCCACTGTATCGCTTTGCACATCACCGTCATAGTTCTTACAAGCCCAGACATAACCACCGCTCCATTTCAAAGCAGTAGCAACCATGTCATCAATCAATCTATGTTCGTATGTTAATCCTTTTTGTTCAAATTCTATTTTAAATTCTTTTTCGTAAATTTCAGCAAAAATATCTTTAAATCTGCCATCGTATGCTTTTAAGATTGTATTTTTTGTTGAAAGATAAACTGGATAGTTTCTAGATAATCCATATCTAAAAGATGCTCTTGCAAAATCTCTGATGCTGTCATCGAAGTTATACATACCCATTGCAACACCTGATTCTTTGAAATTTGCAACTTCAAATTCCATTGGTTTAGAACCATCTTCAGGTTGATAAGTAAGGGTGACTTTTCCAGGACCGGGAACTACAAAATCAGTTGCTTTGTATTGATCACCATGAGCATGACGGCCAATCACTATTGGTTTTGTCCAACTTGGCACTAGCCTTGGAATATTTGAAATGATAATTGGTTCACGGAAAATTACTCCACCTAAAATGTTTCTAATTGTGCCATTAGGAGATTTCCACATTTTTTTCAAACTAAATTCTTTAACTCTTGCTTCATCCGGAGTAATTGTTGCGCATTTAACTCCCACCCCGTGTTTTTTAATTGCATTGGCAGAATCTATTGTTACTTGATCATCAGTTTTATCTCTATTTTGAATACTTAAATCGTAATATTCTAAATTGACATCTAAATAAGGCAGAATTAATTCATCTTTAATGAATTGCCAAATAATGCGAGTCATTTCGTCGCCATCTAATTCAACAACTGGATTTGCTACTTTAATCTTTGCCATATTTTTTCCTTTTAGAGATTCTTCACGTCTGCTTGTTTAGTTCTTACAGCTTCTGCAGCAACTTTAAGTGCAGCAAGTTCATCATCAGTCAATTTAGTTTCGACAACTTTATTAATCCCGTTTGAACCCAGTTGTGCTTCAACTCCTAAATAAACACCTTTTATTCCATATTCTCCATCAACCCAAGCGCAAACTGGCATCACTTTATTTGAATTAGTAGCAACTGCTTTTGCCATTTCTGCGGCAGCCGCACTTGGTGCATAGTAAGCAGAACCAGTTTTTAATAATGCAACTACTTCGGCTCCACCATTTCTAGTGCGTTCTACTAATTTATCTACTTCTTCTTTAGGTAAGACTTCAGTTAAAGATTTACCTTTGACACTTGATTGACTTGGTACTGGCACCATTGTTTCACCATGAGAACCTAAAGTTAAAGTTTTAACTTCACTAATTAAAGATCCAGTTTTTTCTGCAACGAAATAAGAAAATCTCGCTGTATCTAGCATTCCAGCTTGTCCCATTACTTTATTTTTTGAAAAACCTGTTGCAATTTGGGCAAGTGCTGTCATTTCATCTAGAGGATTAGATACAACAATTACCACAGCATTTGGAGCATGCTTTGCAATATTTTCAGAAACTTGACGCACAATTTTTGCATTAGTTTCAATCAAATCCATTCGGCTCATTCCAGGTTTCCTAGGCAGACCGGCAGTGATGACCACAATTGAGGAGTCTTTTATAGCTTCATAGCCACTGCCATCTGGCAAAGTTGTTTGACCAATTATTTTTGTTTCAAAATTTTGAATCGGTTTTGATTGATTCATATCCAGTGCTAAACCTTCAGCTTTTCCTTCAACAACATCTGTTAAAACTACAGTTTCAAAAATGTCATATTCCGCTAAACGCATCGCTGTAGTTGAACCATAAAAACCTGCGCCGATAACTGCCACTTTGCCTGATCTGGCCAAGATTAATCACGAACCTTTCAAAAATGAAATTAAATTCTAGATGTAATTCTAGTAAGGATTAAGACCCAGAATTTATGAGGGCACAACTATAGAAAGAATTATTAGAAAAACAGAAAAGAATGTTAATACTGTTACATCAATCCACTTGGCTCTAACGTAAAGCCATCCCAGTGAAAAACGAGGTAGTGATGCACGTAACACCGCTGCTACAGCCACACCTAGTGAAAAAACCAAAACTCCTACGCGGAAATTTAATTGTGTTGCTAAAAAAATACCAAGAATGGTTATTGTCATTGGTAAAAAAGTTGGCCACTGTCTTCTAAATAACTTCATCCATCTATTTGTTTTGACTTCAGAATCAGTATTTGTGATTGCCCTTAAATTTCTATTCTCAGAATTATTTGCAGGACTAGTTGCGGACATAAAATCAGACTACCTTAAATCACTTGCAAGATAGACAGCAAACAGCATTAAGCCTGCACCAAAGATCAAAGCCCATCCAACATTTATGTTGGAGTTAGGGATGAGGACATCTAAAAAAATTGAAGTAATTAATTGACCAGCAACTGATGCTAAACTAAAAAGCAAAACTCCTAAAGTTCGAACAACTGCTGCAGCAAGATAAACAACTATTGCACCTAAAATTCCTGCTGTGTAGAGCCACCATTGGCTTGGCCAATTATTCCAATCTTTACCAAATAAATTCATCACAATAAGTGTCAGTATCACCGTTAACATTGAGACCGGAAAATTAATAAATGCTGATACTTGTGAATTAGAACCTTTTGTCACACGCGCATTTAATGCAAATTGCATGGTTACAGCTAAACCTGCGACTACAACTGCAAAGATTGGGATCCACAATATTTGTCCATTAAATTCAGAGACTGAAAAGAAAACGGCAATTATGCCGATTAGCATGGCAAAAAATCTCTTTTTGGTTATGTTTCTTTTTTGACCAGAACTAAAACCTAATTTATCTACAAAAATTCCGCTTATATTTTGTGAAGCAACAAGTATTACGGTAAATAAACCAGTCCCAATAATGCTGACAGTACTTGAAGCCGTTGATATATAAACTGCACCAGCAACTCCACCTAGAAGTTGCCATTTAGCAAATTTCTTATCCTTAATTAAGCCGATCAATTTCTTGAATTTATCTCTAACTTCAGGATTAAATAAAAATAAACTTAAAAAAATAGTTCCACCAATATTGGAAATTAGAGCTGCCATAATTCCATCATTTAATTCAAAAGCTAATCGACCGCTAACTCCTGCTTGCAAAGTTGCGGCAACTCCGGCAATGAATGCGAGTGCAATTGAAAAAGGCACACTTGCTTTCTCAATGAGAAAAATGTCTTACTCCTGTTAAATACATTGTTATGCCTTGCTTATTAGCAAGGGCAATAACTTCTTCATCATTTTTTGATCCACCAGGATGAACCACAGCCGTAACACCAGCTTTGATTAAAACTTCTAAAGCATCAGCAAATGGAAAGAAAGCATCACTTGCTGCAACACTATTTTTAGATCTTTCTTTTGCACCTTCAACCGCTAGTTTTGCTGCAGAAACTCGATTTACTTGTCCCATTCCTACGCCAACCATCGCACCATCTTTTGCTAAAACAATGGCATTTGATTTTGGTGCTCTAACACTTCTCCAAGCAAATTCCAAATCTCTTAAAGTGCTGTCATCTGCTTTAGATCCAGCAACTAATTTCCATTCATCTGGATCATCGCCATAACTTTCAACATCATCAACAGTTTGCATTAGCACTCCACCAGAAACTGTTCTCCATTCAACTCTTTTTCCCATGTGGGGGCCAGAAATTTGTAAAATTCTTAAATTACTTTTTTGTTTTAAAACTTCTAAAGCGTCGTCATCAAATGCTGGGGCAACAATAACTTCGGTAAAAACTTCATTTATTAAGTGTGCAGTTTTCTTATCAACTTTTCTATTTGTGCCAATTACACCACCGAAAGCGGAGATGGGATCGGTCGCTAATGCTTTTTCAAAAGCACTTGCTAAGTCGTTTGCTATCGCAAGACCACATGGGTTTGCATGTTTAATAATTACTGCACAAGGTTCAACGTGATCAAAAACAGCATTTCTTGCAGCATCAGCGTCAATGAAATTGTTGTAAGACATTTCTTTACCAGCAAGTTGTTTAGCTTGAGCAATTCCTTTTTCAGAACTAATTCCTGAATATAAGGCTGCTGTTTGATGAGGATTTTCACCGTAACGCAAAACTTGAGTTCTTTTAAATGAAGCACCCACCCATTTAGGAGCGTTTTCTTCATCAGTAACTTTTCTGGAAAACCAGCGCGCGATCAAAGTGTCATAGGTTGCTGTATGAGAGAAAGCCTCTGCTGACCATTGCATTCTTTGTTCTCGAGTAATTCCACTATCAAGCTGATCAATCAAATTGGTGTATTCATTTGGTGAAACTACTACTGAAACGTTCTCGAAATTTTTTGCAGCAGCCCTGATTAAAGCAACTCCTCCTACGTCAATTTGTTCAATACAATCTTCAAAATTTGCACCAGATGAAACGGTATCCAAAAATGGGTACAAATTAACCACTACTAAATCAAATGGTTTAACACCTAATTTTGCTAATTCTTCGTTATGTTTACTGTTCGCTTGATCAGCCAATATTCCGCCATGAATATTTGGATGAAGTGTTTTTACTCTTCCGCTTAAAATTTCTTCGCTTTTTGTAACATCACTAACTTTTGTGACTGGAATGTTTAATTGAGAAATAAAATCTGCAGTTTTTCCAGTTGAAACAATTTCAATGTTTCTAGCATTTAGTGCTTTGACTAAGTCTTCTAATCTGTCTTTATTTGAAACACTTATAAGAGCTCTTGTGATTTTTCTTGTTGACATATTTCTCTAAAACCCCTTCAAAACTGTATTTCTATTAGACATAGTGAGCCTACCGAGGTGACTATTCTTAAACTTCCTAGGTGGCTTTGTTTTGAGGCTGATTTTCTTGTTCTTGCTCGTCTTCAATTTTGTTTCTATTTTTGGCACTTTGCCAAAGTAAAAATAAAGCAATCAAAATAGTTTCGCCAATTAAAAACCAAGTCATACTTCGTTGAAATACTTCTCTTGAGCTAACTCCAAAATTAAGTAATAAATTACTTCCTAATGATCCAGTGCTTAAGTAACTAAGTAACGTGATAACACTTGAAGTTCCTAGCGCAACAAAAAAAGAGGAAACTATCCATATTCCAGAATTCTTATTCTTAGTACTAATTGCCATAAGAATTCCTAGAAAGATTGGAATTAGATAAAAATATTTCATATAACTTGGAATAGTTGTAGGAATTAATCCAAACCAAGGCCAAGCTGGTAATTGAGCAATAGTCACAGAATTTAAATTGATACTTGAACCTGCGCCTAATACAATTGTGGAGTTTGTTAAAAATGCCCATGACCACAAAATAAAATTTGGTAGCCAACCGATACCAGAAATTACAACAGCAATTAGCGCGACTAATCCTCCTAAAAGAGAAGACTGCATCAAAAGCATATTTTCATAATTGAAACCAATTGCTACTAAAACTAAAATTGTAGAAATTAGAAATATAATCAAACAAAATCTAAAAATTAGTTTAATAATTCTTTTAATAGGTTCATCTAAATCATCAAAAATAAGTGACCAAGTTCCACCAACTGTGCCTACAGCTAAAATAGACATTGAAACAACCATAATTGCAGGTTTTAGCATCACCTGTAGCCAATTAATATTCTCAGAACTTATTAAAAATCTTGTGAGTGCAATAACTGCACAATAAGAAACAGAGGCAACGCTTACTACTAATAAAGAAATTAAAGTAGGACGTTTCATTTCTTCATGCAAAGCTGATCTAATCGCCCATCTAGAAGATCTATACAAAGAAATCAAGGTTATAAAAATGAAGCCCAAAAAAGGTAAAGATAAAGTTACTGAATTAATAACTAAAGGTACTCCTTGCATTGCTAAAAAACCCCACAATGCAACTTTGAAAGCATCAGTTAATGAACTGGATCTATCTCCTGCCAAAATCCAAGTTGTAAAAACTAAAGTTACTGCTAAACCAAATGTAATTAGAAATGTCCAAAAAGTAACTAATAATCCAGCAACTACAACGTTATGACGTTGAACTGGTGAATCAGCCACAATTTATTTTATGGCTG
>VFQT010001428.1_pt1 | contig 28830 bp, 18 predicted proteins | sample 3512381 | NCBI WGS metagenome assembly VFQT01 (sample SAMN10412376, study PRJNA504923) | tailings metagenome | isolation source: Relicate 2 Philex TSF3 active mining site | place: Philippines: Tuba, Benguet | collected 2017-08-29
AGGCCATAGTTCACCCACGACCCCAGGCACGGGCTGCCCGAGAGGATCTTGCCCGTGTTCATTTGCAGCATCGCCGAACCATGGATGGGCGAGTCGGCCGTCAGCGAGTGCAGGAAGGCGATGTCGTCGACGCAGCCGCCGATGTGGGGAAAGAGGTCGCTCACCCATTTCCCGCTCTGACCGTAGCGCTTGAAGTCCCACTTCGTGCCCACCACACGCCCTTCGTTGCGCTTGCCTCCGCGGCCGAAGGTCTTCACGGCGATGGTCTTGCCATCCAGCGCGTTAAGCTTGGGTTTGTAATCGAAGGTATCGATGTGGCTCGGGCCGCCATACATGAAGAGGAAGATGACACTCTTGGCCTTGGCCCGGTGATGCGGTCGCTGCGGAGTTGGAGGGGTGTCCTGGCCCGCCCCCGGGTGACCGGAGGCCGCTGCAGCCCGGGCCTTGTCGAGCGACATCAGCCCCGCCAGCGCGGTGCCCGTGAAACCGGCGCCGGCCTGCCAGAGGAATTCCCGTCGGGTGCGCCGACAGAAGGGGCCGGACTTCCCGGACGAAACCGAGGCGGAAGGGTTCATTCGAGGTAGAGGAATTCGTTGAGGTTGAAGGCCAAGAGGCAGAAGGCGTCGAGGGCCGCGCGCGCTCCCAGGCCCTCGTCGGCGGCGAGGGTCTCGAGCAACGACACCCCGCGGGCCACCTCGGCCTCGCCGGGGCGCCGTGCGGTGACCCGGTGCAGCACGTGACGCACCCGGGCCTCGGTCGAGGGCCCCGCCTCGCGGCAGGTCCGCTCGGCCAGCACCCGGGCTTGTTCGTTGAAGAACGGGCCGTTGAGCATCCCCAGCGCCTGGGTCGGCTGGGTGGTGGCGAAACGGACCGGCGTCGACCGATCGGTCTCGGCCAGATCGAAGGAGAGCAGCACCGGCGAGAGCAGCGAGCGCTTCACATGGATGTAGATGCTCCGACGGGCCTGTTCCGCCGGCGGCGAATGACCCCACCCCTTGCCAGGCACCGACTGGCTGGCGAGCACTTCCTTGGGCAAGGCCACATACATCCCCGGCCCGTACATCCGCGGATTGCCAGCACCGGAGACCCACAGCACCGAATCACGGATCTCCTCGGCGGTCAGACGCCGCATGTCGAATCGGGAGAACAAGTCGTTGGAGGGATCGGCCCGGAGCGCCTCGGGTGTGGGCTCGGCCGAGGCCCGATAGGCCTGCGAGGTGAGCATCCGCCGATGCAGCCGTTTGAGACTCCAGCCGTCTTGGACGAACTCGCGGGCCAGCCAATCCAGCAGTTCCGGATGCGTGGGTGCGCTGCCTTGGATCCCGAAATCACTCGGCGTGCGCACCAATCCCCGACCGAAATGATGCTGGAAGACCCGATTGACGACGACCCGCGCGGTGAGCGGGTTCCCGGCCGAGGCGATCCAATCGGCCAGGGCCCGGCGACGCCCCGACGAACGTCCCGAGACCGGCGGCTGGACCGCCGGCGACGACCCGCCCAGCACCGACAAGAACGCCGGCTCCACCGCATCGCCCGGGCTCGAGGGATTTCCCCGCCGCAGGAGGTGGGTAGCCGGCGCGACAGTCCCCGGTTCGGTCACGGCCAACGCCTTGGCCCCGGCCTCGCCCGGCAGCGGCACCTCATCGGTGGCCCCGCCATTGCGGTAGGGGTGGATGTTCCGGAAGAAGGCCAGCATCGAGTAGTAATCGCGCTGGGAGATCGGATCGATCTTGTGGTCGTGGCATCGGGCGCAATCGACGGTCAGCCCGAGGAACACCTGGCCCGTGGTCGCCACCACATCATCGAGTTGATCGTAGAGGGCGAGCTCCTTGTCGGCAGGATCGTTGTCCCAGATCCCCAACCGGTAGTACCCGGTGGCGATCAGGCCGTCGGCACCGCCGTCGGGCAGTTCATCGCCCGCCAATTGTTCGCGGATGAACCGGTCGTAGGGCTTGTCGGTGTTGAAGGCCCGGATGACGTAGTCGCGATAGCGCCAGGCATGCGGCTTGGCCTCGTCGGTCTCGTAACTGTTGGTCTCGGCGAAGCGCACCAGGTCCAACCAATGGCGCCCCCACTTCTCGCCATAATGGGGCGACTCGAGCAGGCGATCGATCAGATGCTCCCAGGCCTGCGGCGAGGGATCGCGAACGAAGGCCTCGACCTGCTCGGGCGTCGGCGGCAACCCGGTGAGATCGTAGGTCACCCGACGGATGAGGGCCCGGCGGGAAGCGCTCTTCGGAAACGGCAATCCCCTGCTCTGCAGACGCTCGGCGATGAAGGCGTCGATGGCCTGGGACGGACGGTCGCCCCCGGGGACCGCTGCGACGGCCGGAGGAACCACCGCCCGCAGCGGTTGAAAGGCCCAGTGCGAACGACGCCGATCGGGCCCGGCGGTCGAGACAGACACGGTCGAGGCGGGCCTGTTCGAGGCCGTCACCGAATCGGGCGGACGGGCCACCTCGGCCGCCGTCCCTGCACCGCAGCCCAAGCCCAGAGCGACGGCGACGGCCATGCCCCGGGCCATGCCCCGAGCAACCGATCGCCAGAGCACGGCAGCGGGTCGGATGGCCACGGCTGCGCCCCTCACTTGCGCGGCGGCAGCACGGCCACCACCGGCGTGGAATTGCCGAACCGGGTGAAGTCTTTCCAACTCCAGACCACCTTCTTGTCGCGGGTCACCTCGATGAACTGCGGGTTCTCGGGCCCGGCATGGCAGTTGCCGATGAGTGTGTTGCCGTTGGGCAACCGATCCACACAGGTGATCCAGGCCAGCGTGATGCCCGGAAGGTCGTTCTGGTTGACCTGCCAGACGATCTTTCCAGCGCGATCGACCTCCAGCACGCTGTGCCCATTGCCGCCGCCGATGAGAGTGTTGCCATTGGCCAACCGGATGGCGCTGTAGGCCTGATTGCCCCAGGCCTCGGGACCGTGGCCGCCCTTGCGCTCCTTGCCGAAGAGGGGGATGTCGTACTGCCAGACGATCTTGCCCTTCGCGTCGTATTCCCGGATCCGGCCATCGGCCTCATGGGCCACCAGGTAATTGCCGTTGGCGATCTTGCGGACTCGGCGGGTGTCGGAGTGCGCGTTCGGATGATCGACTTGCAGCTTCACCTCGCGCTGCACTTTGCCGTCGCGATCGACCTCGATGATCCGGGCCGGGCCCGACTCGACGATCATCGTCAAACCATTCTCAACGCGCTGAAAGGCATGCACCTCCACCGGCTTGCCGGGGTTGGCCTTCGCCGCGTCGTATTCCCAGACCACCTTCTTGTCGCGGGTCACTTCCTGGATCTTCGTCCAACCCTGCTGCAGCAGCACGTTGCCATTGGGCAGCACGTGGGCGTCGTGGATGGCGGTCACCGGGATCTCCCACTCGAAGGAACCGTCGGGAGCGATGATCGCCAAGCGCCGGGTGGAATCATCGGCGGCGAGGATCCGGCGACCCGGCACCGACAGATCGGCAGCCTGGAGGTTCGGGGTGGGGGTGGTGGCGAGGATTCCGGCCAGCACGGCCAGCATGGCCACGGGCGATCCGGAGCGGAGGGTGGAGATCATGTCGGGGAGAATCTGGGCCTCAAGGTATCGCCTCGGATCGGTCGCTGTCGAGGGAACCCCGCCCCGATCGACGCTCCGCCGACCGGAACTTCAACTCGTCGAACCCACCCGCTCCAATGCCCGCTCCAATTCCGCCACGCGAACGGGTTTGGTGAGGAACTGGTCGAAGCCCGCCTGAAGGGCTTGCCGACGGTCTTCTTCGAGCGCGCTGGCGGTCAGGGCGATGAGGTGAGTCCGCGTCCCGGAGCGGGCGGTTCCCGATCGGGCCGACGCCGCCGTGACCACCGAGGCCGCCTCGAGTTCGCGCAAGCGCGTGGCCAATTCCAGGCCGCTCATTTGGGGCAATTGGAGATCGAGCAACACCACATCGAATCGACTCCCGAGGATCCAATCGGAAAGCATGGACTCCGCGGCGTCCTGCGTCTTGACCTCGTGCCCGGCCCTTTCCAGCAGGATGCGGATGAATTTCTGGCTCGTGGGGTCATCGTCGACGACCAGCACCCGCAGGGGCCGGAAGGATCTCGGCGGCTGGGGAACCGCCCCGCCCGGGGTCCCCGACTTCGGATCCACGATGGGCAACACCAGATCGACCGCCACTTGGGTGCCTTGCCCGGGGCGACTGCGGACGCCGATCTGCCCCCCCATCAACTGGATCAGCTGACGGGTGATGGCCAAGCCCAGGCCGGTACCCCCGGGGGATCGACGGGGCCCCGCCCCTTCGGCCTGGAAATACGCCTGGAAGAGCCGGGCTTGCGTGTCGGAGTCCATGCCCACGCCCGTATCGTCCACCTCGATCCGGATCCCCACCAACGCGACATCACGGCTGGTGAGGCGAATCCCCAACCGGACGGTGCCGCTCTGGGTGAATTTGAGCGCATTGGAAACCAGATTGGTCACCACCTGACTCAGGCGGTCGGCGTCTCCCTTCACCCGTTCGGGCAGGTGGGGATCGAATTGGAACTCCAAGGCCAACCCCTTTTCGGTGGCCCGCGGCGTGAAGAGCTTGGCCACGCGTTGGAAGGCCTCGCGGAGCGGGAACTCCTCGGTGACCAACCGCATCTTGCCCGCCTCGATCTTGGAGTAGTCGAGGCTGTCATCGAGGACATTGAGCAGCATCGTCGAACTCGATCGCAGGGTCTCCAACCAGTCGCGCTGTTCGGCCGTCAGCGGACTTTGTTCCAACAGATGCAGCATCCCCATCACGCCCTGGAGCGGAGTCCGGATCTCATGGCTCAACTGGGCCATGAACGTGCCTTTGGCCCGCTCCGACTTCTCGGCCCGGCGCAGTTTTTCGGTGAGTTCCTGGGTGCGCTCCAAGACCTGGATCTCGACCGATTGGCGCACGCGGACCAGATCGGAGGCGGTCTGGTCCATCTGATATCGGGTCGCGCTCACCTCGACCTGATTCCGTCGGATCCGCCGATGGAGGCTCCGCAGCGATTCCTGGACGGCACGCACGCGATCGGGAACCAGTCGACCCACCCCGGATCCGGGATCGGTCGCCTCCACCGAGTCCAAGGTGTCCAGGTGTTGCGGCAGTGAATCGATGGGCCCGGCCCAACGGGCGGCCAACCACGACGCCACCGCCAGGCAAACGGCCATCCAGGCCAAGAGGCCGATGAAGAGCCAGACCCGGTTCTGAGCGCCCTCCACGCCCCCCGGGACCTGCCCTGCTGCGCCGTCCACCAGCGCCGTCGCGGGCGCCAGGGCGGTCGCCAGCCTCTGGAATGTGAGATCCAACCAGAATCCGAGCACCCCCATGGGCACCAGGGCGAAGACCAGGAACGCCACCGTGAGACTGGACTTCAGGGACAACGGATTGTGCCATCGCGGCCAAAGCCCCAGGCGGAGCATGACCCGTTGGAAGCGGGTTCGCGGAACCGGGCGACCCGGGGAACCGGACTCGGAATTCCGGTCTGGATGGGACTGGGCGGAAGAGATCGGTTCGCGGGTTTCAGGCATGGGGCGGCAGCCACACGGGCAATGAACCCCATCGGCACGGAAGCCTTGAAGCTTGAGGGCCCAAACAGGGCCCATACAACGCCCCGACTCCCGATCGGCCCCTTCGCCAGAGTCACCGGATCGGTTTCAGCCCCGAAGCGATCGATTGCTGGAATCGCCGGCCGCCGGTTCAGGCCGCCTGCCTCAACCCGCCACGCTGCAACCCGTCTGCTGGGCGGGATGCGTGCGACCGTGCTTGAAGGGTTCGCGCATCCGCAATCCGAGCGCCTGGAGCAACTCGGCGTCGCGATCGTAGCTCGGCGACGGCACGGCCTTGGTCAGCATGAATTCGGTCTCACTGCTGAAGATCGAGTTGGCACCGGCCATGAAGCACAGGGCCTGGGCGGTGTCGTCGAGCTTCACCCGTCCGGCGGTCAATCGCACATCCGAACGCGGCATCACGATGCGCGCCGTGGCGATCATCCGGATCACATCCCACACCGGCACATCGGCATTTTCGGCCATCGGCGTGCCGGCGACCTTGCTCAGGATGTTGATGGGGACCGATTCCGGATGCGGCTGAATTTGAGACAGCGTCTGAAGCATCTTCAACCGATCGTCCACGGTCTCACCGAGGCCGATGATGCCGCCCGAGCACAGGGTCACGTTGGTCTTGCGCACCTCTTCGAGCGTCTTCAACCGATCCGCGTAGGTGCGGGTGGTGATGATGGTCTCGTAGAACTCGGCCGACGAATCGACGTTGTGATTGTAGGCGTAGAGGCCGGCCTCCTCGAGACGCTTGGCCTGATGCTCATTGAGCATGCCGAGCGTGCAGCACACTTCCATGCCGAGATCGGTCACTCCACGGACCATGTCGAGCACCCGGTCGAACTGGGCGTTGTCCTTCACCTCGCGCCAAGCGGCTCCGAGGCACACCCGCGAGACGCCCGCCTGTTTGGCGCGGTGGGCGATCTCCACCACCTTGTCCTTCTCCATGAGGCGCTCCGGGCTGACTCCCGTGGAATACCGGGAAGACTGGGCGCAGTAGGAGCAATCTTCCGGGCAGGCCCCGGTCTTGATGGAGATCAGCTTGCTGACCTGCATCTCGGCCGGATCGTGGAACTGGCGATGCACGCTGGCCGCGCGGAACACCAGTTCCAGGAGCGGCGTGCCGTGGAGTTCGCGGAGGGCCTCGAGGGTCCAGTCGTGTCGGATGTCAGCGGTCATGCAAATCCGGTCGGCGAGAGCGCCTTCCGTCGAGGGACATAGTGGTCGCGGTGACCCCGGCTTGTAAACCCAAGGATGGCAACAGATTGACGGCGCGCCTGGGCTCATGCCACCGACTCGCTGCGGGGGATCTCTAAGGGCGACCGGGGGAGGAAGCCAAGCCCGAGTCGGCCAACCACTCGGCGGCCGATTCCACGGCCACGGGGCCGCGGCGTTCTGGCTGACGCAGGTGACGCACCAGCAGGGTCGCCGCCGCGTTGGGAAAGCGCTCGGCCATCGCAGCCAGGTACGACGGCACCGAAGGATCGGCCCACTTGCATTCCACGAGACGGACCGGGGCTCCCGATTCACAAACCGCGAAGTCGATCTCACGGCCGTCCTTGTCACGGATGTAATGCAGGCTGGTCTCCACTCCTTCGGCGTCGCGCCTTAACTGCACGGCCGCATATAGCATCGTGGCGCAGGCGTTCTCGAACCTCGCCCCGTCGTCGCCTTGGACCAGACCCGTGTCATGAAAATAAACCTTGGGTTCCTTCAACAGCGAGCGCGCGACATTGCGGTGAAACGGGCGGACTATGAAGACCACGTGGAGGGTCTCGAGGATTTCGAGATAGCGCGCGAGGGTGGTAGGCGACACCTGCAGGTCGCGCGCGATGGACGCCAGCGACACGGGGGAACCCACGCGCGCACGCAGCAATTCGACGAAGAGGCGCATCGCGCGGACTTCGGCGATGCGCGAAAGCTCTAGGATGTCATCGCGGATCAGCGCCTCGAGGTACAGTTGTCGCCAGCGCTGGGCGTCGGCATCGGTCTCCGCCAACAAGGGTTCCGGGAATCCGCCTCGCTGCAACAGACGCGTCAACGCCTCCTGTGCGGCCGTGCCGGTCGCCGCCACAAGTTCGCTCACCGTCACCGGCAGCAGGTGCCAGGAATAGTACCGTCCCGCCAGAGACTCTCCGGCTTGGCGAAAGGCATCCAGGCGCGCGCTGCCGGTCACCAGGATGGACTGTCCAGGGGCTCGACCGTCGAAGACCCCTTTGAGCCAGTGACGCCAGTCCTTCATCTTGTGCAACTCATCGAACACCAGCAGGGGGGCCGTGGGCTCCCAACTCTGGGCCAGAAGCACTCGCCGGTCGGGCAACACATCCCAGTTGAACATCCGGGCCCCGGGCACGCGGGCCGCGATCGCCGAGGCCAATGTGGTCTTCCCGGCCTGACGAGGACCCGACACGAACACCATCTTGCGCGCGAGATCGCGCCGAATCTTTGGCTCGATGAAGCGAATCACCAGCCTATTTTGCAGTGTTCTGGAAAATAGTCGCGACTATTTTCCATTTCGATGGGTTTTGGGCGATTTTTAAAACTCCGAAACCCCAGAAGCCATCCGCACCGATCCTCCACTGGGCTCATGCCACCGACTCGCTGCGCAAGACCTCCAGCGGCGACTGCCGGGTGAGGCCCCGGCTCGAGAGCAACCCCACCCCCACGGTCAAGGTGGTCACGATGGCCACGGCGCTCATCAGGATCAGAGGTGATGCACTGAACGAGGTCCGGAAGCCGAACCGGGCCAGAGCCCAGGCGGCCGCGCAGGCCAGCAGGGTTCCGGTCAGGGCCCCCATCACCCCCAAGGCCGTGTATTCCGCGAGCAAGGCCTGCTGCAACTGACGCCGACTGGCGCCCAGGGTGCGCAGCAGCACCATCTCGCGCACCCGCTGCCAGCGGCCCGTGAGGATCGCTCCGGCCATCACCACCAGACCGGTCACCACCGTGAACAGGGCCATGAAGCGGATGCCATGCCCCGCCTGGGTGACCACCCGGTCGAGGGTTTCCAGAACGAGCGTCAGGTCGATGGCCGAGACATTGGGAAATCGGGCCACCAGAGACCGCTGGAGACGGGCCGAGGCGGCCGCATCCGAAACCCGCGTCGCCAGCACCGTCATGGCCGGGGCCGATTCCAGAACCCCTTCGGGAAAGACGACGAAGAAATTGGGCCGCACCTGTTTCCAGTCCACCTCGCGAAGGCCGACCACTCGGGTTTCCATGGGCACTCCCTGGATGTCGAAAGTCACCGCATCGCCGACGCCCAGGCCGAGATCCCGGGCAATGCCCGACTCCACCGTGATGGGCACCGGCCCCTCGGCTTCGGTCGCCCGGGCGACGAAACGGCCCGCGATCAGGCGCTCCGAGTCCACCAAGTTGCCGCGGAACGTGGACCGATACTCCCGCCGCAAGGTCCATCCCGGTATGGGGTTGTTGGTCTCCGCGAGCAAGCTTTCGGCGGTGCGCCCCTTCAAGGAAGCGATGCGCATGGTGACGATGGGCGCCATGTCCAACACCGGAAACCCCTCGGACTTGACCGTCGCCACCACGGCCTCGCGTTGATCGGCCTGGATGTCGAAGAGAATGGCGTTGGGTTGCTGGAGACGGTCGGCCGGAAACAACTGGGTCAGCAACACATCGCGGGTGAGTTGCAAGGTCACCAGGAGGAAGGTGCCCAAGCCCACCGAAGTCAGCACCAGCACCGTGCGATTGCCCGGACGATGGAGACTGGCCAACCCCTGGCGGACGGCGAAGGGCCAGGAGGCGGGCGTCCATTTCCGGACCATCCAAATCAGCAGGCGGGCCACGCCGGCCAAGGTCGCGAAGGCCGCCACCAGCCCGGCCACCGTGGCCAATCCCTCCCAGGGCCTGCGGGCCTGGATCATCGCCCACACGCTCAGGCCGAGCCCGATGCACCCGGCGATCCGCAACCGCCAACGACGGTCGGAGACATCGCCTCGGGAATAGTCGGCGCGGATCACACTCAAGGGCGACACCGATCGGAGGACACCCAGTGGCAGCAAGGTGAATGCAAGGCTCACCAGGAAACCCACCCCGGCGGCCATGAGGGCCGGACCCACCTGGAAGCGCGCCTCGAAGGTCACCGGCAACCAACCCTGGAGAAGACCCGGAATCCAAGGCTGCACCCCGGCGCCGAGAGCCAGTCCGACGGTCGTTCCCACGGCGGTGATGGCCAGTCCCTGGGCCAGGTAGATGGCGGAACTGGCTTCGATCCCCGCCCCCAGACAACGGAGGATGGCCGCATGGGGCAGTTTGGAACCGACGTGCACCTGAAGCGCACTGGCGATGCCGATGGATCCCAGGATCAACGCCACCGCCGCGACCAGATTCAGGAATCGATTGAGGTTTTCCAGCGTGCGACCGAGGTCCTGCTTGCGCTTGTCCACCGTGTCGAGGTCCAACCGCAAGTCGGGCAATTCCGCGCGATGGGCGGCTGTCCACCGCTCCACCGCCACCTCATCGGGCAACTGGAACATCATCCGGTAGCGGGCCAGGCTGGCCACGCCGAGCAACCCCGTTTCAGGCAGTCGGGAGGCCGCCAGATAGGCCCGGGGAGCCAGCGCCGAGAACGCCACCGTGTCTCCGGGCACTCGCAGCAGCGATCCGAGGATGCGGGTCTTCCAGCGCCCGATGTGCACCGGATCGCCCGCCTTCAAGCCGAACTGGTGCAGCACGCTGGAATCGAGAACCACCCCGTCACCGCGCCGCAAGGCCGCGAGCGCCGACGGAGGATCGCACTCGAGTTGGCCATAGAACGGAAACTCCCCCTCCAGCGCCCGCGCATTGACCAAGCGGGTGGCGTTGGTCGGACCGGGGAAAACCGCCATGGTCGAAAAACTGGTCTCGCGGGCCGTGGCCAAGGCGGGCACCGATCGGGCCAGCGTCTCGGCGGCCGGTGAAAACGGCTGACGCGATGCGAGGACCAGATCCGCTCCGAGCAGGGTCTTGGCCTGCGCGTCGACAGCCTCGCGCAGCGTCGCCGACAGCGATCCCACCGCCGCCAAGGCCGCCACCCCCAGCGAGATCGACAGCGAAAACCAGAACAATCGCGCCCGTGAGGAGCGGGACTCACGCCAGGCCATCCGCCAGGTCCAACCATGCAACAACGCCCGAATCACGGCCGCAAGCTAGCCTCACCCGTTCCGGAGGCGAGCCCCTCTGTCGGGAAACTGCACACCGGGGATGTCATCGGGGCGAAGAACCCGGTAGGGTCGGCCCGTTCGACCGAGGATCCTGCATGCAAATTCGCTCCGCCCAATTCGTGATCAGCGCCACCAGCCTGGATGGCTGCCCGGACCCGGATGTCCCGGAGTTCGCCTTCATCGGGCGCTCCAATGTGGGCAAATCCTCGCTCATCAACCGCCTGACCGGCCAAACCGGCTTGGCCAAGGTCTCGGCCACGCCGGGACACACCAAGACGCTCAATTTCTACCTCATCAACAAGGATTGGCACCTGGTGGACCTTCCCGGGTACGGCTTCGCCCAGAAGAACCTGGCCGACCGCGAGCGCTTCGAGGCGATGATCATCGACTACCTCGAACAACGCGAATCGCTCATCCGGGTGTTCGTGCTCATCGACTCTCGCCTGCCGATGCAGAAGCTCGACCGCGATTTCGTGCAATGGCTCATCGGAGCCGACGTCGACTTCGCACTGGTCTTCACCAAGGTCGACAAGACCAAACCCGCCGTGCTGAAGGAAACGCGGGGGCAATTCGAGGCCCTGTTCCAGCAAATGGGGGTTTCGGCCCCGCCTCTGTTCGAATCCTCCTCCGAGACCGGTGCCGGCAAACTCGAACTGCTGCGCTTCATCGGCGCCGAGGTGGCCAGCGTCGAGGCGAACGACGAAGAGGAGGACAACGAAGAGGGATCCGAGGAGGCGACGTCCCAAGGGCTTCCGCCCTCCTGAACCTCATCGCGGGCGGATCACCAACTCTTCGATGACCGCGCGGGCGGGCAACTGCACGGCCAGAAGCACGCAGGCGGCGATGTCTTCGGGCTGCATCATGCGGGCGCGGGCGGCCTCGTCGGGCACCACCGGACGGCGATTCAGCAGCGGGGTGTCGATGTCGCCCGGAAAGATGCCGATGGCCCGAACCCCCCGGGAACGCTCCTCGGCGTTGATGGCCTGGGTCAGGCCGGCCAGACCGAACTTGGACATCACATAAGCCGGACCCGCCTTGGGGGAGGCTTGTTTGCCGGCATCGGAGATGATGTTGACGATGGTGCCCGATCCCCGCTGGCGCATTCCGGGCAGGAAGGCCTGCACGCAGTAATAGGCGCCATTCAGGTTGGTATCCATCATCGCCCGATAGTCGGAGTCGGAAAGCACTTCCAAGGCCCGCTGCGGAGCATTGGTGCCCGCCGCATTGACCAGCACCTCGACGGGCCCCATCTCGTTTTCGATACGCGCGCCCACCGTGCGCACCGAGTCCTGGCGGGAGATGTCGCACTCGAGGGTGGTGATGCGACCGGCCCAATCACCGGCCAACGACCGGGTTTCTTCGAGGGCCGAGCGGCGGCGCCCCAAGGCGACAACCGACCACCCGGCCTTCACCAAAGCCAACACGCTGGCCTGCCCGACACCCGAGCCGCCCCCGGTCACCACTGCCAATCGATTCATGGGGCCGAATACTAGGGGCTCGGCGAACAAAAGGAAGCCGCAGTAAAGCGCGCCCCACCATCGGCACCCGGTAGCCCGTGTTCGCCATCCACGCGCCCCGACGCGGGGATTTCCAAACCGTCGGCACGGCCCCCGGTGCTCCGCCCACAGGGCTTCGATGAGATCGCCTCGCGACCCGAAGGGTTCCAGATCAGATCAGACTCCGGGCGCGATGCCGGGCTTCCAGATCGTCCAGCGCCTTGTTCACGTCGCCGAGATCCATCGCATGGACCTCCACCCCCCGACCGATCTCGCTCAAGAGGGTGATCGTGAGTTCTCCGCCGAGGTGTTCCCGGAATTCCTCCAGACCTTCCAACACCCCCAATTGGCCCGAAGGCGCCACGGTGCGGAGCTCGGGATCGAACAAGGTGAAGCCCAGGCGCTCCAGCAGACTCAGGATGCGCTCCCCCGCCGGCGCCGCCAGCAACCCCTGTCGCACCGAGTAGAGGACATCGAGGGCGATGCCGATGGCCACCGCCTCGCCATGGCGCAACCGGTAAGCGCTCATCTGCTCCAACTTGTGGGCGGCCCAGTGGCCGAAATCCAGCGGCCGCGCACTGCCCATCTCGAAGGGATCCCCTCCGCTGGCGATGTGATTGAGATGCAATTCCGCACTGCGGCGGATGAGGTGCTTCATCGGCTCCGGATCGAAGACCGCCAGGGCCGCGGCCTCCCGCTCCAGGCGGTCGAAGAACCCGGCGTCGCGGATGCAGGCCACCTTGACGGCCTCGACATAACCCGCCCGCTTGTCGCGATCGGGCAGCGTGGAAAGCAGGTCGAAGTCGTTGATCACCGCGAACGGCGGCGCGAACGTTCCGAGGAAGTTCTTCTTTCCGAAGGCGTTGACCCCGTTCTTCACCCCCACGCCGGAGTCGTCCTGGGCCAGCGTCGTGGTGGGGATGCGGATCAGGCGAACCCCCCGGTGGGCGGTCGCCGCCGCCAGGCCCACCATGTCGAGCAGGGCCCCGCCGCCCACCACCACGATGTAATTGTGGCGATCGATGTGATGCCGGTGGACGCGCTCCAGAATCTCCAGAACCCGCGCCCAATCGTTCTTCACGACCTCGCCGCCCACGACCCGCAACGGCGGGCAGACCAACCGGAGACGATCGGGATGGGCTCCGAAGTAGGCCTCGATCTCGGGGGTCAAGCCGGGGCGGGCCGCGGCGAGGGCCTCCTCGAGCACCAGGAGCACCTTGACCGCGGACTCCTTGCCCCGCGAGGTGGCGGACGCCTCGGACGGACCGCCCGTCAGCAACGAGGCCAGCACCGGGTTCTCCGGCGCGAACACGCGATCGGTGAAATGGAGCTGATGCCGGTATTGAACCGAGATGACACGTTCGACGACGGACATTGGGTGCGCAGAGCGTGGGGTTCCGACGTCGCAGCGCGAGGATTATTTAATCGGCCTGAGGGGCCAGGTTTTCGGACCCCGGCTCACTCGGTTGCCGATTGCCTTCGGCGGCCACTGCGCTTTCATCCCCGCATGCGTTTGTCCCGATGGTTCCAGTGTCTCGTGCTCTGGATGGCTGCCCAGGCAGTGCGGCTCGAGGCGGCTCCCCCCACCCAACCCCTGCCGTTGTGGCCGGGTTCGGCTCCCGGCGAAGGAACACCACGGGAAACGGAACGCGATCTGACCAAACCCGGTGAAGGCCTGGTGGCCGGTCGCCGCGTGACCCGCCTGGGCCATGTGTCGAACCCCACTCTGACCGTGTACAAACCCGACGCCCAACGCGACACGGGAGCCTCGGTCCTGGTCTGTCCCGGCGGGGGATACCACATCCTCGCCTACGACCTCGAAGGAACCGAGGTGTGCGAATGGCTCAATTCCATCGGTGTCACCGGGGTGCTGCTCAAATACCGGGTCCCGAGGCGGGAGGGCCGCGAAAAACACGAGGCGGCGCTGCAGGATGCTCAGCGGGCGCTGGGCCTGATGCGTCAACACGCCGAAGACTGGGGATTGGATCCCCGGCGGATGGGCGTCCTGGGGTTCTCGGCGGGGGGGCACCTCGCGGCGGCTTTGAGCAACAACCATGGCTCGCGCAGCTACCCGCCCATCGATGCGGCCGACCAGAAGTCGTGTCGTCCGGATTTCGCGATCCTGGTCTACCCGGCCTACCTGACACAACCGGAGAAGGCCGATGCCGTGGCGCCCGAGCTGCCGGTTTCCACCAACACGCCCCCGACCTGGACCGTGATCACCCAGGATGATCCGGTGCGCGTGGAGAACGCCCTCGGCTACCTCACGGCGCTTCAACGCCACAAGGTGCCGACCGAGTTCCACCTCTTCCCCAAGGGAGGCCACGGATACGGACTTCGCCGCACCGAGTTGCCCGTGACTCGATGGACCGATCCGGCCACCGAGTGGCTGAAGCAGTCGGTCTTGCGCCGACCCTGAAACGCCCCGATCCCCATCCTGCGATCACCTCCCCGAGGCACTGCCCGCTCGCGCCTGCGGATAAACCGCAGGCGACAACCTGAGCGTCCTGGCCTAGCTTCCGCGCCCGATCCATGGCCGACTCCCCCGCATCCATCCCCGTCCGAGTGCTGGCCCGTCTGGCGCAGGTGATCTACCGGCGTCGGTCGTGGTTCATCGTCCCGCAATTGCTCCTGGCCGCCGCGTGCATCTGGTACACGGTCGCCCGCCTGGAGTTCAGCGTGGATCGGAACGACCTCGTGGGCTCCGATCAGGAATACCATCGCAACTTCCTGGAGCTGAAACGCGAGTTCCCCGCCCAAGACGACCTCGTCGCCATCATCGAGAGCGATGATCCGGAGAAGAATCGTCAGTTCGTGGAACGGCTCGGGGCACGGCTCGACCGCGAATCCACGGCGAAATCACCGACCAACCTGTTCACCGACGTCTTCTACAAGGGAGACCTGCCATTGATGGGGCGCAAGGCTCTGCTCTTCGTGCCCGAAGACGACCTGCGCGAGATGCTCAAGGCGATCCGAGGGTTCCGCCCCTTCATCGAGCAGTTTTCCAAGGCCACCAACCTGACCGAGGTGTTCCATCAGGTCAGCGTCCAGATCCGCACGGCGGACCGTTCCACCAACGCCTCCAACGAGTCCCTCATCGGAGCGCTGCCGGCGCTGGAGCGGATCGTCCAGCGGTGCCGCGAAAGCATGACCCGCCCGGGCCTCCCGCCGTCCCCCGGGGTGGACGCCTTGTTCGGAGCAGGACCCGAGGCCGAGCGGGCCAAATACATCACCTTCGACCGGGGCCGCCTGTATCTGGTCAATGCCCAGGCCCGGCTGGCCATGATGGATGAGATCCCCAAGACCACCCAGTCGCTGTGGGATCGGTGGCTGGGCCGGAGCCGAACCAAGACACCGAAGGAACTCGAGTCCGACCTGAAGTGGCGTCAGGGGGAGCTCAGCGAGGCGGCGGTGCAGCGCTTCCGGGAGATGATCGCGGAGACCGTGCGGGAGGTCTCGGGCGTCAATGTGGGCCTCACCGGAGAGCCCGTGCTCGAGGTCGATGAGATGAAGCAGTCCGAGAAGGACTCCACTTGGGCCACGCTCCTTTCGCTGGTGCTCTGCGCCCTGCTCTTCTTGATCGGCTACAACCACCGGGGACGTCCTCAGAAGACCGTCCTCTCGCTGGTGGTGGGGCTGTGCTACACCATGGGCTACACCACCCTGGTCGTCGGCCATCTCAACATCCTGACCATCACCTTCGCGCCGATGCTCATCGGCATGGCGATCGACTTCGGAGTCCACCTGATCAGCCGCTTCGAGGAGGAGGTCAACGGCGGAGAAACCGCCTACACCGCGATCAGCCGGGCGATCGTCAATACCGGCCAGGGCATCTTCACGGGCTGCTTCACCACGGCCGGGGCCTTCTTCGCCATGGCACTGACCGATTTCCGGGGCATCCAGGAGATGGGAGTGATCAGCGGCGGCGGCATGCTCATCTGCCTCATTCCGATGATGACCCTGCTGCCCGCGCTGCTGCTCGGCGAGAAGGGGCTCAAGCGGGAAGAGTCGGCGGCGGCGACCACTCCCAACCCCGTCACGACCGCTCCGTTGGCCCCGGCGAACACCGCGGCCACTCCACCCGATTGGCGCGAACGGGTCGAGCGATTCTGGCTGGAACGCCCGTGGTGGGTGCTCGGAGCCGGGGTGAGCCTCAGCGCCTTGTGCTTCGTCTATGCGGCACGGGTCTCCTTCGACTACAACCTGCTCAACATGCAAAGCGACGGGCTCTCGTCGGTGATCTTCGAGAAGAAGCTCGTCGAGGCCGCACGGATTCGAAAGGGCGGCGCTTCGGAAGAACGGGCGCAAGGGGTGCTCTTCGGGGCCGTGATGGTCCCGTCGGTGGCCGAGGTCCCCGCGATCGAAGCGAAGCTGAAGGCCCTGCCGACCGTGGCCGGGGTCGACTCGATGGGCCACTACCTCAACCAGGATTCGACCGAACCGTTGAAGTTGATCCGCCAGATCCGTCAGGAGACCCGCTCGATCACCTTCCCGCAGGTTGCGGACGGTCCGCTCGACCTCGCCGCCTTCAGTCAACGACTCTGGGGACTGCAGGGACTGCTGGCCCTCGCGGCCGATGAGGTCCGAAAAACCGCCCCGGAAGAGAAGGAACTGCTCAAGCACCTGACGTTACTGAGGGAAGCCATTTCCGAACTGCGCTCGTCGATGTTCCGCGGGGATCGTCAGGCCAACGCCCGGCAATTGGGACATTTCCAGTACGCGCTGTTCCGGGACATCCACGACACCTTCAACACGCTGCAGCAGCAGGACGATTCGGGAGGCCTCCGCGAGTCGGACCTGCCGCCGGTCTTGAGGAACCGCTTCATCGGGATCACCGGCAAGCAACTGATTCTCGTCTATCCGAAGGAAGACGTCTGGGAACGCCAGGCACAACACGACTTCGTGAAGGACATCCGCTCGGTCGCACCGACAGCCACGGGAACGCCGGTGCAACTCTACTACTACACCGAGCTGCTCAAGGTCTCCTACATCGAGGCGGCCGGATGGGCCCTGGGAGCCATCGTGCTGCTGGTGTTCATCCACTTCCGGTCTCCGATGCAGGTGTTCCTGTCCCTGTTCCCGGTGGCGGTGGGTTCACTGTGGATGGTGGGCTTCATGGGAGTGAGCGGGATCCCGTTCAATCCGGCCAACATCATGACCCTGCCCCTGGTCATAGGGATCGGCGTCACCAACGGCATCCACATTCTGAATCGATTCGCTGAGGAACGGACACCCGCCATCCTCGGCAAGAGCACGGGCAAGGCGGTGCTCATCTCCGGTCTCACCACGATCGCCGGATTCGGCAGCCTGATCATCGCCGATCACCGGGGTATCCGTAGCCTCGGTTGGGTGATGGCGGTGGGCACGGCCACCTGCATGGTGGCCGCAATGACCCTGCTACCGGCACTGCTGACCCTTCGCGAACGGTTCCACCGGAAGAAAGAAACGGGAGCCGCTTCGGCCTGATGAGCGGGCCGAAGGGCTCCCTGAACTGCGATTTCGGATGGCTTTGGATGGGCTTGGGGTCGGTTTCGGCCCATTGGGCCCGCCCTGAAGCCCAAGCCCCAAGCCCTAAAACCTCAGACCTCCGCCATCGCCTCGCGCGCCAGGAACCGGTCGCGGAGCTTCCGCAAAGCGGCGGCCTCGAGCTGACGGATACGTTCGCGGGTGAGGCCGAAATCGGCACCGATCTCCTCGAGCGTGCGGGGATCGCCGCCTTCGAGCCCAAAGCGCTGGTTGAGGATGACCTGTTCCCGCGGATTCAGCGACCCGACCAGTTCGCGCATGAGCTCGGCGTTGCTCGATTCGCTGACACCGGCCCAGGGCATCACCGCCGATTCGTCGGCGATGACATCGGCGATACGGTTCGACTCGGGGTCGTTGCCGATCGGGGCGTCCAGCGATGTGGCCCCCACCGCGGCGGCCTCGCGCCAGCGACGGATGTCGTCGACATCGGCCTCGAGCTCGCCCGCCAACTCCACGTCGGTGGCGGGGCGACCCAGATCGGCCTCGAGTCGCACCTCGGCCTTCTTCATGCGGGCCAACTCCTGGACGATGTGGATGGGCAACCGGATGGACTTGGACTGGTTGGACAGCGCCCGCTTGATGGACTGCTTGATCCACCAGGCGGCGTAGGTCGAGAGCTTGGCACCCCGGTCCGGATCGAACCGTTCCACCGCGCGCATCAGGCCGATGTTGCCTTCGTTCACCAGGTCGAGCAGCGGAAGGCCGTAGTCTTCGTATTCGCGGGCGATCTTGATCACCAAGCGCAGATTGGCGCGGATCATGTGCTCTCGGGCGGCGTCATCCCCCTTCTGGATCCGACGGGCCAGTTCGACCTCTTCTTGGGCGGTGAGCAACGGCGTCTCGACCGCATCGCGGAGATAGAGCCGTAGGGATGAATGCTCATCCCACACGCCGCGCTCGGAAGTCTCGGGCAGGCGGACACCCCGCAAGACCGCAGTCCCGGTCAGGTCGCCCTCGACCTGGACCGGCAAGGCCCTTGAGGTGGCCAGCGTCTGCAACGGGATCACCGCCTGGACCGGAGGTTGCGGACCCCGCGGAACCGAGATGCGATTCCGATCGGCCACCGGAGTCGGTGGCAGGGCGATCGGACGAGCCCGCTTGGACACGACCGCCTTGCGCGAACGTCGGGATCGCGACTTTACCGACGAAGACCGCGCCCGAACCGGCTGGGCCGGGGTCGAAGTCGAATGAGACGGGGAGCCCGACCGCTTGGTCTTGAGAGTGGTTTTCATGTCTCTGGAAACGTTGGAGTCGCCCGAGGCGATTTTGTTCACTGGTTTCATCGGACTCATTCGGAGACGGGTAGGTTTCAGGCGAAACACCCCCGCTCAGTCGGAGCCCGTGCCGACGAAAGCATGAGCGGGGCCAACCCGATTTGGGCCGTTTTCACGGGCACACCGTCACTCGAGATTCGGGGCCCGGGGGCTTTTCCGGGTCAATGAGCGCCATTTTGACACAACTTGCGCCCACCGAACGCCCTGCCCTGACTCGGGCGATGTTCCGCCGAAAGGCTGGCCTGAGCCCCGGGGACGTGATGGAATCAAGTCCACGCCTATGAAACTCAACGCCCCTCCCCGCGGCCTGACCTTGTCGCTGGTCTCGCTGCTGGCCTTCGCGCTGCCCACATTCGCCGGATCCTGGGTCACCTACGAACCCAAAGCCGGAACGGCCAATGGCAAGACCCTCGTCTTCCTGAGCGGCGACGAGGAATATCGTTCCGAGGAGAGTCTGCCCCAGATGGGCAAAATCCTCTCCCAGAAGCACGGGTTCAAATGCATCGTGCTCTTCAGTCAGGATGCCGACGGAACGATCAACCCGAACAACCAGACGAACATCCCGGGCATGCATCTGCTGGCCTCGGCCGATCTGGTGGTCAATCAGTTCCGGTTCCGGGAACTGCCCGATGCCGACATGGAGCACTTCGTCCGCTATCTGGACAGCGGCAAGCCCATGATGGTGGTGCGGACGGCGACCCACGCATTCAACTACGAGCGCAACAAGCAGAGCCCTTATGCGTCCTACTCCTGGACGGCCAAGGGCGGCGGATTCGGCGGCAAGACCGTCGGCGAATCGTGGACCTACCATCACGGTCACCACGGCAAGGAGGCCACGCGCGGCGTGATCGACGGCCGCAACGCCCAGCATCCGATCCTCAACGGGGTGTTCGACGTGTTCGGACCGAGCGACGTGTACGGCGTCAACGCCGACTTCCCGAAAGACGCCACGATCCTGATGCATGGTCAGGTCCTGACCGGCATGCAGCCCAACGATCCCCCGAACCTCGGCAAGCCGGCCATGCCCTTGATCTGGCTGCGCGACCACAAGGGAGCCTCGGGCCACACGTCCCAGATCCTGTGCACCACCATCGGTGCCGCCACCGACCTGCGCAGCGAAGACCTTCGCCGGCTCTTCGTGAACGCGGCCTACTCCCTGACGGGGCTGAACGTTCCGAAAAAGGCCGATGTGAGCCCGGTCGGCCCGTTCGAGCCTTCGATGTTCGGCTTCAACACCTTCAAGAAGGGGGTGAAAGTCGAATCGCACGAACTGAAATGAGGCTTGGCCGGAACACCGGCCTCGACCCTTCGACGATCCCCAGCACCGGAAGCGCACGCCTCCGGTGCTGGGCCGTTTTCAGGGGTATTGAGAAACCCCAAGAGCGCCCGCCCCGAACCCAAAGCACCCCCGACCCCGGCACACACCGGGACTCGGACACAGACTCGACTCAAGCTCACGGATTGAGCCGGATCCGCCACAATCCGCCGGAGTCGGCCGTGCTCCACTCGAAGGCGCGTTCGACGGTGCCATCGGGCTGGAGGACTCCCGGTGGCACCGAGTAGGTGCCACTCAAGAAGGTCGCCACCGGGGTGACGATCGATGTTCCCGACAGCACCACTCTTTCCAGGATCCAGCCCTGGTCGCGCGGCCCGCGGGTACGGATTCGGACCCCCTCGGCGGACACCCGCTCCACGGCGAGGGTGGGACGCACCGGCTGGATCGGCACCAGCGGCTCGGACCGCCAATTGGAAGGCAGATAGCCGGGCTCGGTGACGACGACCCGCGTCAGACACCGGTCTGCGGAGGCCGCCTCGGGGGGCCAGGGGGCCGCCGAGCGGTAATCGAGATGCTCGACCGCGTAATACGGCACAAAACCGGCATCGGGCCGGGGCGGCAATTGGGGGGTGTCGGGCCGAACCAAACTCACCCGCTCCCCCCCGGAGGCGAGCTGACCGGTGTAGGGCCCCAGCACCACCTGCGATTCGGACAACCCCAGCAAGCGCCGCACCGCCGCCGGATTGTTGGTGTTGGCCACGATCCAGCGGGCCCCCGGCGGCATGGCCTGAGGTTCTGCGAATTCGAAGCCGATGCCGCCCTCGATGCGCCACCCGTTGGTCGGGTAAGCCGGATCGTACAAGGGCACGGTCGCCGCGGACACGTTCTCGAGTTCCACGAACTCGATCTCTCCGGCCGGAGCGGCATATCGGAGCCGGCGGAAAACCACCGGACCCAGGGCATGCGGCGCGTTGGTGCCTCCCAGGCCCTGGCGGAAGATGTTCAGCAAGAGCGGATCCATCGAATTGTCGATGCCGGTGCCGAGGGTCATGCGCTGCATCAACAAAAAGGGGCCTTCTCCATCGGGGTGTCGACCGAAGCTCACCCCATTGGGGCTGGCAGGAAACTCCTGGACGTCTTCCCAGCGACGCGGAATGCCGGCGGCGTCGGCCGACAGGAGACTCACCACGCCACCGCGAGCGGCACCGAAGGTGAAGGCCGTGCGACCGGTGGCAGGCTGGAGCGGATTGAACTGGTACTCGTAGACCATCCTGAAACCGCGGGGAGGCACCACCGTCCCGGTGGGAATGCGGAATCGGAAGGGATCGGCCAGATCGTTGGAAAGGAACCAACCGCCGACGTCGATCGGTTGGTCGGTGCGGTTGAACAATTCCACCGCGTCTTCGAGCGGCGGATCGGTGTGGGCCAGCAATTCATTGACGACCACCCGGTTCTGTAAACCCACCCCCGCCACTCCCGGGGATCCGAAGTACTCGGCGCTGGCCCGCCAATTCTCGGCGGCCGCGGGATCACCGGCCGGGTCGATGAGTTCGATCGATCCGCCGTTGCCGGCCGGGCGGGCGGGCCAAGCCCCATCGACCCCGTATTTGACCTGGGCCAGGACGGTGCCATTGAACGCGTTGAGGATGACGCTTTCGCCCCCGTTGTTCAGCGCCCCGGTGTAGGATCCCGGCACCAGTCCGGGCACCGTTCCGTATCGGGCGGCCAGCAGCGTCGGATTGCGGGCGATCACCGCCCGGGCCTTGGGTTGCACGGTGAAGGGCGTGGGAAACGTGAAGACGAGGCCCGCCGAGAACGTGGCTCCGGAGAGGTCTGCCGGAAGCGAACCGGCATTGAAGAGCTCGAGATATTCGGCCTCCGCATAGGCGGATCCACCGGGCGGTTCGTACATCACCTCGCTGATCACGACCGACTGCGCGGAGAGGGAAATGGACCACCCGATCAGGACGACCAAGACCCCCGAAATCCAATGCCTGTGCACCGGCCTACGGTAACGCTTGTCCACAAACTGGAAAGGACGCTTGCGGGCGCTTTCGCCAAAAGTGGGCTTTTGCTCCCGGTTCAGCCGGGGTTCAATTCCCTGACATGCAACTGACCGACGGACTGCACCTGGCCTATTGCACCAACATCCATCGCGGGGAGGACTGGCCGGAGACCTTCGCGGGTCTGGAGCGCCACACCCGCTCGGTGCAGGCCCGAGTCTCGGGCGGCCGACCCTATGCCATCGGCCTCCGGCTCAGCGACCGGGCCTCCCGGGAACTCATCGAACCGGCCACGTTGCGGGCGTTCCAGGAGTGGTTGAAGCGCCACAACGCCTACGTGTTCACCATCAACGGGTTCCCGTATGGGCAGTTCCACGGTCAACGGGTCAAGGAACAGGTGTACGCCCCCGACTGGTCCCAACCGGAACGGCTGGAGTACACCCGGCGGCTCTTCCACATCCTGACCGAGCTGCTGCCGCCGGGCGTGGCCGGCAGCGTCAGCACCGTACCGGTCTCCTACAAAGCCTTCCGGCGCTCGCCCGAGGAGCGTCAGCGCGCGCTGCTCCAGCTCTGGGAGTGCGTGAACTTTCTCGAAGAGCTGTCCAACCGATCGGGCCACGACCTGCACCTGGGGCTGGAGCCCGAACCCCTGTGCACGCTCGAGACCACCGCCGAATGCGTCGACTGGTTCGACGCGCTGCGCGCCATGCGCCCCGGAGACCCCCGGCTCGAGCGGCGTCTGGGCGTGAACTACGACTGTTGCCACCTGGCCATCGAATTCGAATCCCCCGCCGAGGCGCTCGCCCGTCTGCGGTCGGCCGGCATCCGTCTGAGCAAGATCCATCTGAGCAACGCCCTGAGCGTGCGACCCACCGCCGGGATTCGTCAGGCGCTTCAGGCCTTCGCCGAAGACATCTACTTCCATCAGGTGATCGAGCGACGCTCCGACGGAACGCTCGTGCGGTACGCCGATTTGAACGACGCCCTGGCCACCCCCTCCCCGTCCGCGGGCGCGCCCCTGCCCGAGTGGCGCATCCATTTCCACATCCCGCTGCACGCCGAACCCCGGGGCGGTTTCGACACCACGGCCGACCACCTCGTCGGCGTGCTCGATGCCGTGAAATCCGATCCCGGCCTCTGTCAGCATTTCGAGATGGAGACCTACACCTGGGAGGTCATGCCCGCCGACCTGAAACAGCGCGATGTGGTGGACCAACTGGCCTGCGAATACGCCTGGACCCTGGCCCGCTTCGCCGAGCGCGGATTCCACCCGGTGGGCTGATTCCGGATCGGCAAGCCGATTGCCCCTGGGGCTTTCAGTCGTTCGTCCCCGAATCACGCGACCGGGGGGGCCTCGACCTCAAAGGCCGACCATGTGGTTCAGGATCGCCGCCTGTTGGAATTCAGACCGCTGGAATTCGGCGGCGATCCGCCCCCCGCGCAGGACCAGCAGGCGGCGACTGAGGCCCATCACCTCGGGCAGTTCACTGGAGATCAACAGGATGGCCATCCCCTCGCAGGCCAGTTGATCGAGCAATCGATGGATCTCGGCCTTGGCCGCGACATCGACACCCCGGGTCGGCTCATCCACCACCAAAACGCGGCATTCGCGGGCCAGCCACTTGGCGAGCGCGATCTTCTGCTGGTTCCCGCCGCTCAACCCGGCGATGCCGGCCTCGAGAGAGGGGGTCTTGACCCGCAACCGACGGACCAGTTCCCCGACCTCGTCCCGTTCGCGTCGGCGGTCGATCCAGCCCCATCGTGACCAGCGCTCCAGCACCGCCAGCGAACCGTTCTCGCGGCAATTCAACCCCAGCACGAGTCCCTGGCGCTTGCGATCTTCGGGCAGGAGACCCACGCCGGCGTCCATCGCGGCCGAGACATCGCCGCAAGGCAGGTGGCGCCCTCCCACCGACACCGTTCCCGTGCGGTCGGGATCGAGTCCGAAGATCGCCCGCGCCAACTCGCTGCGCCCGGCGCCCACCAGGCCGGCCAATCCGAGGATCTCGCCCTGCCGCAGGGTCAGACTCACCTCCTGGAAACGGGTTCCGGACGAAAGCCCCTCGACCCGGAGCACCGGTTCTCCAAGCCGACGGCCGAGATGGGCCGGCTCGAAGGATTCGACCGAACGACCGACCATCTGCCGCACCAGACGTTCCTGATCGGAGTCGGCCGCCGGTTCCGTCGACACATGCCGCCCATCGCGGAGCACCGTGATGGTGTCGCACAGGCGGAAGATCTCCTCCATCCGATGAGACACGTACACGAGGGTGAACCCCCGGCGCTTGAGGTCGGCCAGCAGCCCGAACAGGCGCTCGCTCTCGACCGCGGACAACGAACTGGTGGGCTCATCGAAAACGAGGATCCGGGCCCCCGTGCCCACGGCGGCGGCGATCTGCAGCAACTGCTCCTGACCGGTGGTCAACTCGCCGACGAGCCGGTCGACATCCTGCTCGAACCCGACTTCGGCCAGCAGGCGCCGGGCCTTGTCGCGCATGGCCTGCCGGTCCACCCACCCCTGGCGGTGCGGCCAACTCCCCAGGCAGAGGTTTTCGGCGATGGAAAGGTCGGGGCAGAAGGCCAGCTCCTGATGGACCATGGCGATGCCCAGCGCCCGGGCCTCGGCCGGGTTGCGCGGGGCGATGGGGCGCCCGTCGAGACGGATCTCGCCCGCATCGGCGACCTCGATGCCGGCCAGGATCTTTCCAAGGGTGCTCTTGCCGGCGCCGTTCTCGCCCATGAGCGCATGGCAGGCCCCTTCGGCCACGGAAAACGAGACCTCCGAGAGCGCCTGGACTCCCGGGTATGCCTTGGAAACTCCGTGGAACGACAGGAACGCCATGACCGTGGCCGCGCCGCCCTATCGCAGCGGATCGCTGGTGGTCAGGGCCGATTTGAGGTCGCCGGTCAGCTCGCACCGGCTGGCCAGATGGCGCGTCCGATACACAATCCTGCCCTGGGCATCGCGTTGCACCCAGTGACTGTACCGAGCGCCCAGCTCCAGGGCCCGCTTGAGCTGCTTGTCTCCCTTGGCCGGAGTCAGGCTGTACTCGACGAGCCGCCCGATCTGGCGCAATTCCTGGACCAGAGCCAGCGATTGGGGGCGGAGAGTCTCGTCTTCGATGATCACCACGCAGTCCAACCCCGCATTGAACGCCGGCAGCTTGCCGCGGGCCTTGAGCAGTTCGAGCAGAACCACGTCGCCCATGCCGAAACCCAACGCCGGCAGATCTACCTTGCCCTGGCTCAGCAGCTTGACCAACTGATCGTACCGGCCGCCGCCGGCGATGGCCCTGAATTCACCCTTCCGGTCGAAGGCCTCGAAGACGATCCCCGTGTAGTAGGCCAGACCGCGGATCACATTGTAGTCGATGGCGACATAATCGCGGAGCCCCCGGGCCGCGAGGTTGTCGAGCACGGCCTGCAGTTCCGGGGTGGGCTCGCCGAGTTCGATGAACTTCCGCACGTCGGTCACCTCGATGCCCAAGGCCCTGAGGCGGCTCTCGGTGACCTCGGGCTTCTCGCGCTCGATCTTGTCGATGACCTGATAGAACTCGTAGGCCTTGGCCGGGTCTCCCTGACGGGATTCGTAGAAGCGCTGCCAGGCCTGGCGGCTGCTGAGTCGGACCACGAAATCCTGCGCCTCGAGCCCGAGGCGTCGGAGCACGTCGATGAGCAGCGCGACGATCTCGGCATCGGCGGCCACATCGGGCTCACCGAAGATGTCGCAGTTCAGCTGGAAGTGTTCCCGAAGGCGGCCCCGCTGCTGCTTCTCGTAGCGGAAGAGCTGCGGCATGGAGAACCACTTGATGGGTTTCTTGTAGGCGCGCTCGGCGGCCGCGATCATCCGGGCCACGGTCGGGGTCATCTCCGGTCGCATCGACACGGCCCGGTCACCCTTGTCGACGAAGTTGAACAACTGTCCCACGATCTCGGCCCCGGATTTGGCCGTGTAGAGCTCGAGGGGTTCCAGCGGAGGCCCATCGTACTCACGGAACCCGTAACAGCGGGCGGTCTGACGCCAGGCCTCGAAGAGGTGATTGCGCGCATCGCAGGACCAGGCGTCCTTCAGAGGCAGCGGCTCGGGGTAGAATTCGCGGAAACCGGGGAGGCATTCCATGTGGCCGCAGATGAAACCGCAGCCACCCCGCGGCGGCAAGGCGCCTATTGGCAACGGTTCCCGGGCGACGGTTGATGGACTGGGGGGCGCCCCCGCCCCGACCCCGGTGATGTTGGGCTTGGGCCTTGACCGCTCCCGCCGATTCAGGCCAGCTTATCCCATAGTCATGAGCGTGACGCACAACGCAGTACCCGTATCGGTAGGTGGCCCACAGGCCGCCGAGGGGACTTGTCGTAACGCTTGATGCAGCTTTCACAAGAACCCACGGCCGGCGACGGTCGTGGGTTTTTTGTTCCAAACAGGGAAATCCACGACCACCGGCCAAGAACCAGGACACACCACATGAGCACGGCCACCCCGACGCAGAACAACCAGACCACCAGCAACAAGGACATCGGCCCCCTGATGTTCGGGCGCGAGATTTTTGTCGAGGCGCTCGAACGCGAGGGTTGCGAAGTCATCTTCGCCTACCCCGGCGGCGCGAGCATGGAGATCCATCAGTCGCTGACCAAGTCGAAGATCCGCACCATCCTTCCCCGTCACGAACAGGGCGGCAGTTTCGCCGCCGAGGGCTACGCCCGCGCCACCGGCAAGGCCGGCGTGTGCATGGCGACCAGCGGACCGGGTGCGACCAACCTGGTGACGGCCATCGCCGACGCGTATGTCGATTCCTGCCCGCTGATCGCCATCACCGGCCAGGTGGCCCAGTCGATGATCGGACGCGGCGCCTTCCAGGAGACCGACATGATCGGCGTGACGCTGCCGATCGTGAAGCACTCCTACCTGATCACGGATATCAATGACATCCCCCGGATCGTGAAGGAGGCGTTCTACATCGCCCAGAGCGGTCGCCCGGGCCCTGTGGTCATCGACTTCCCCAAGAACGTCCAACAACAGAAGGCCCGCCCCGTCTGGCCGACGCTCGACGAGGTCAAGGCCCGCCTGCGCGGCTACACCGACCGGGTCGCCGCCGACGAGTTGGCGCTGAACGAGATCGTCGGACTCATCGAGAAGTCCGAACGACCGGTGATCTACAGCGGTGGCGGCATCATCACCGCCGGTGCCTCGGCCGAGTTGTTGCAATTCGCCGAATCCACCCAGATCCCCCTGACCACCACCCTGATGGGCATCGGCGGCTTCCCCGAGGAGCATCCGCTGTCGCTGCGCTGGTTGGGCATGCACGGTGCGGCCTTCGCCAACTGGGCGGTCAACGGCGAGTACGCCCGGCGCAACGATCCGTCGGAGCCGATGGTGAAGCTCAAGGACGGCTGCGACCTGCTCTTGGCCTTCGGTGTGCGGTTCGATGATCGCGTCACCGGCGCCTTCAGCGAGTTCGCCAAGGGTGCGACCATCGTCCACCTGGACATCGATCCCTCGGAGCACCACAAGAACAAGCGCGCCCACCTGGCCATTCACGGCGATCTCAAGGACGCGCTGCACCGCATCAATGCGCTCATCGCCCAGCGCAAGGGCATCAAGAAGACCTTCCCGACCTGGCACAGCCAGATCGCCGAGTGGAAGACCAAGGCTCCGTTCCGCTACACCACCGAGGGCCAGATCATCGATTCGGCCCACATCAAGCCGTTCCACAAGGAAGGCGAGGAATACATCCTGCCCCAGATGGTCATCGAGGAACTGTGGCGGCTCACGCAGGGCGAAGCGATCATCACCACCGGCGTCGGTCAGCACCAGATGTGGGCCGGCCAGTGGTACAAGTACAAGTTCGCCCGCCAGTTCATCACCAGCGCCGGCCTCGGCTCCATGGGCTACGGCTATCCGGCGGCTCTGGGAGCCAAGGTGGCCCGCCCCGACAAGCAGGTCGTCGACATCGACGGTGACGGATCGTTCCTGATGAACATCCAGGAATTGGCCACGGCCCATGTCGAGAAGATCGCCGCCAAGGCCATCGTTCTGAACAACCAGCACCTGGGCATGGTGGTGCAATGGGAAGACAACTTCTTCGACGGCAACCGCGGCCACACCTACCTGGGCAACCCGGACAACCGATCGGGCATCTACCCCGATTACGTCAAGGTGTGCACCAGCTTCGGTGTTCCTTGCGAACGGGTGGTGTACCGCAAGGATTTGCGTGCGGCCTTGGAGCGGATGTTGGCCGCCGAGACGCCCTACGTGCTCGACGTCATCACGCCCTACACCGAGCACGTGCTGCCGTTCATTCCGGCCGGCCGCACCGTCGCCGACATGCGCTGGTAAGGCATTCCCCTTCCCCTTCCTTTCAAACCCGAAACCGGCGACGGTTTCGGGTTTTTTCTCGGGTACCCCTGGCGTTCATCGCGGGGGAACCGGCCGACACCCGCCCATCGGAGACGAAATTGCATTGAATTGTCTCTAGGCGCTCACCGTCGTGGAACATTATTGAGACTCGCATAATAGGGTGTCATTCAGGCCATAGCGTGGATTGTTTGTAG
>VFQT010001429.1_pt1 | contig 28807 bp, 30 predicted proteins | sample 3512381 | NCBI WGS metagenome assembly VFQT01 (sample SAMN10412376, study PRJNA504923) | tailings metagenome | isolation source: Relicate 2 Philex TSF3 active mining site | place: Philippines: Tuba, Benguet | collected 2017-08-29
CGGGGAGTTCCCTTCGGTCGCCTCGTGGCCGAGATCACGCCGCATTTCGTCAGTCGCCAAGTCTTCACCGGAGCGGGCAAGGTCGGTTGCGAACATCCTGCCTATTCGCCGCCCGACGTGCCGTTCCAGATCGGCCAGCGAGCCGACTTCTTCGAAGAGGAAGTGGGTCTCGAGACGACGTTGCGTCGCCCGATCGTCAACACCCGCGACGAACCTCATTGCGATCCTCTGAAGTATCGACGACTTCACGTGATCGTCGGCGACGCGAACATGTCGGAAGTCGCGACGTTCCTGAAGCTCGGTACCACCTCGATCGTGCTCGCGATGATCGAGGACGGCGCGATCACCCGAGATCTGTCGATGTCCGATCCGGTGACGGCGATGCGTGAGGTCAGTCATGATCCGACGATGCGACAGACCGTTGCATTGCGGAGCGGTGAGCGAATGACTGCTCTCGACGTGCAATGGGCTCTTTACGAGATGGCCGAGCGATACGCCGATCGACATGGACTCGAATGCCTGGGCGGTGACGGTCCACTCGTGCTCTCGCGTTGGCACGACGTGCTCGAAGGACTGTCGTCCGATCCGCTCTCGGTCGCTTCGGTCGTCGACTGGGTCGCGAAGAAGCGACTCGTCGACGGGTACTCCGAGCGGCACGGAATCCGCGGCTTCGACGTACGGACCAAGGCTCTCGACCTGCAGTACCACGACATGCGCGTCGACAAGTGCATCGCCCGTCGTGTCGGTCTCGAGTCGATGTGCGACGAGGCCGACGTGACGCGGGCGATGGCCGAACCGCCCCCTGATACGCGCGCTTATTTTCGCGGTCGCGTCCTCGCCAAATGGCCCGAGAGCGTGGTCGCGGCGAACTGGGACAGCATCGTGTTCGACGTGGGGCGTGACCCGTTGCGTCGAGTGCCGATGATGGAGCCGCTCCGGGGAACCCGTGAACTCGTGGGTGAGCTGGTCGACACGTGTGGCGACGTGACCGAGTTGTTGGCTCGTCTCGGGGACTGACCATGCGAACGGGTCGGCTCGCTGGCAGGATGTGAGAGGAGGCGAACATGGCCGAGCGCATTCAACGTTCCAAGTCCACCGCGGATCGGGAGTCGTCCCATGGCGACTCCTCGACCGATGCCCCCGAGGCCGTCACGGAGCAGGGCGAGCGCCTCAAGGCGGAGATGGACGACATCCTCGACGAGATCGACGGCGTCCTCGAGTCGAATGCCGAGGATTTCGTGAAGTCCTACATTCAAAAGGGTGGTGAGTGAGAGGTGAAGGTTCCTCTCTTCGGACCGGACCACGATCCGGGCAGCAGTTTCACCGCATTGCTTCGTGCCGTCGGAGTCGACCCGTTCGCCGCGGTCGAGGGAATGCCTCGCGTCGATCTGGCACCACATGCCACGACCGTTCTCGCCGTGAAATTTCGTGACGGCGTCGTGATGGCGGGTGACCGTCGCGCCACCATGGGCCACCGCATCTCGAATCGCGAGATGGAGAAGGTGGTACCGGCGGATCGTCACAGTGGAGTCGCGATTTCCGGAACGGCCGGAGTGGCGATGGAAATGATCAAGCTCTTCCAACTCCAACTCGAGCATTACGAGAAGCTCGACGGGCGCCCGATCAGTCTCGAGGGCAAGGCCAATCAGCTCTCGCAGATGGTGAAGTCGAATCTCGGTGCGGCGATGCAGGGTCTGGTCGTGGTGCCGATCTTCGCCGGATACGACCCGTTGCGTCGGACCGGTCGACTGTGGGATTTCGACGTGACCGGGGGTCGGTACGAAGAGCGTGAATTCGTCGCGACTGGTTCCGGCGGTGGTCCGGCGTCAACCGTGTTGAAGGTGGGTTATCGCCCCAATCTCTCGCCGGACGAAGCCGTCGAGCTCGCCTGTCGCTCGCTGTTCGAAGCCGCCGATGTCGACGCCGCGACGGGCGGCCCGGACGTCCTGCGCGGGATCTATCCGGTCGTCGCCGTGATCGACGCCGATGGATGGCGCAGAATCGACGACGACGCGCTCCGTGACGTGTTCTCGGGCCTGGCCGACCAGCAGCGGGCGTCCCGGGAGGTTCCGTCATGAACATGCCTTTCTACGTCGCTCCCGAGCAGATGATGAAGGACCGGGCCGATTACGCGCGCAAGGGAATCGCTCGCGGTCGAGCCATGGTCGCGTCCCAGTACGCCGACGGAATCCTCCTGGTCGCCGAGAATCCGTCGAACACTCTGCGAAAGGTCAGCGAGATCTACGACCGCATCGCCTTTGCCGGGGTGGGCAAGTACAACGAGTTCGACCAATTGCGCCGTTTCGGTGTGCGAAACGCCGACGTGAAGGGTTATTCGTACTCCCGTGACGATGTCGAGGCGCGGAGCCTGGCCAACGACTACGCACAGATCCTGGGCCAGACCTTCACGCATGAACTGAAGCCGTTGGAAGTCGAGATTCTGGTGGCCGAAGTCGGTGCGACTGCCGCCGACGACCAGTTGTTCCACATCCTGTACGACGGGACGTTGGTCGACGAGACAGGAACGAGTGTGCTCGGGGGAGACGCCGAAGCGATCGCCGAGCGCCTCGGACTCACGTGGTCGGCCGGTCACACCCTCGAGCAGGCGCTGAAGGTGACGGTGGCGGCGCTGGCGGGCCCCGATCGTCGTCTGCTCGCCGATGACATCGAAGTCGCCATCCTCTCGCGCGGCAACGGTCGGCGCTGCTTCGCCCGCCTCGACGACGGCCAAGTGACGGCGTTGCTCGGACTCTGATCGGGGGCGACGCCACCTGACGGGTAGTTTTCGTTCATGGAACGCCGTATCTACGGTCTCGAGAACGAGTACGGCGTCACGTGTACGTTGCGAGGCCAACGTCGACTGAGTCCCGACGAGGTCGCGCGATATCTGTTCCGCAAGGTCGTTTCGTGGGGGCGGAGTTCGAACGTCTTTCTCGAGAACGGATCGCGGTTGTACCTCGACGTGGGGTCGCATCCCGAATACGCCACGGCCGAATGCGATTCGATCTACGACGCCGTCGTACACGACAAGGCGGGGGAGCGGATTCTCGAGTCGCTGGCGGCATCGGCCGAAGAGAGGCTCCGTGACGAGGGCATCCGAGGAACGGTGTACCTCTTCAAGAACAACACCGACTCGGCCGGCAACAGTTACGGCTGCCACGAGAACTATCTGACGAGTCGATCCGACGATGGGTCACGCCACGCCGAGGTTCTCATTCCGTTTCTCGTGAGTCGACAGATCTACACCGGGGCCGGCAAGATCGTCCAGACCGCGCGAGGACCCGTCTACTCGATCACGCAACGGGCCGATCACATCTGGGAGACCATGTCGTCCGCCACGACGAGAAGTCGACCGATCATCAACACGCGAGACGAACCCCACGCCGATGCCGAGCGATATCGGAGACTCCACGTGATCGTGGGTGACTCGAACATGAGCGAGTTCTCGACTTTCCTGAAGATCGGATCAACCGCGTGCATTCTGAGAATGCTCGAGGATCCCCGTGTGGTGCTACGCGACATGACTCTCGAGAATCCCATTCGAGCCATTCGCGACATCAGCCACGACTCGACCTGTCGGCGCACCGTCGCCTTGGCCAATGGTCGCGAAGTGTCGGCCCTCGACATTCAGCGCGAATATCTCGATCGAGCTCTGCGGTACGCCGAGACCAATGGATTTCCTCCGCTCGAACAACGGGCACTCGACATGTGGGAACACTGCGTCACGACGATCGAGAACGACCCCCTGAAACTCGACCGTGAAGTCGACTGGGTCATCAAGTGGCGCCTCATCGAGTCGTATCGCGAGCGACACGGGCTGACTCTCGGTGATCCCAAGGTTCAGTTGATCGATCTGCAGTACCACGACATCGACACCTCGCGCGGCCTGTTCTACAAATTGCAGTCACGAGGAATGGTCGAACGGATGTGCAGCGATGCCGACGTCGAGACGGCGATCTCCGAGCCACCGCAGAACACGCGGGCCCGTTTGAGGGGGGAGTTCATTCGGGCGGCCAAGGAGAAGAAGCGCGACTACACGGTCGACTGGGTACACCTCAAACTCAACGATCAGGCGCAGCGGACGGTGCTCTGCAAGGACCCGTTCCGAAGTCGGGACGAACGTGTCGAGAAGTTGATCGCCTCGCTGTGAAGCCGATTCCGATACCGTGACGCGCGTGGAGAACGACCCGGAGGACGCGACACCCATCGGTGGTGCCTCGATCTCCGAGCTCGACCGCGAGTTGTCGGAATCCGACGGTTCGCGAATCCTGGGGTCGGACTCCGGACGGTCGCGTCTCGCTCGCACCATCGGCGAGTGGGTGGTCGTGGTCGCCATCGCCGTCGGGGCGGCCTTGGTCATTCGGCTTTTCCTCTTCCAGCAGTACTACATCGACGGTCCGAGCATGCAGACGACCCTGCAGCCTCAGGACCGAGTGCTCGTGAACAAGTTGTCGTACCGGTTGCACGACGTGAACCGCGGGGACGTGGTGGTGTTCGACCGAGTGACGTCCCCCGATCGGCACGACGACCTCATCAAGAGAGTGATCGCGCTGCCCGGAGAATCGCTCGAGATTCGCTCGTGCACGGTGTACATCGACGGGGTTCGTCTCGACGAGCCCTATCTCGACGACGAAGCGCTGGCTCAGGTCGATCCCGTCGCGAGATGCGGGTCGCACACCGACTCGGCGGCGACGATCGTGCCGAACGACATGGTTTTCGTGATGGGTGACAATCGGTTGCAGAGTTTCGACAGTCGAGACTTCGGCCCGATCGAGATCGACAAGATCCGGGGGCGAGCCTTTCTCGTCATCTGGCCCCTGTCGGCCTGGGCCTTTCTCTGAACTCCGTCGTCGGATCGGATCAACCGACCACGCGATCGATCGCGTCCATCATCTTGTCGGTCCAGTCGCTGTAGACCGCATCGAGTCCCATGCGGAGACATTCCGAGAGGACATGATCGTGCTGTAGGTCCCAGCCGAAGGCGAACAGGTCGAATCGGTGGAACAGGGTGACGAGGCCGCCCGACCAATCGGTGTGGTGCATGTTGATCGCGTCGATGCCGGCGTCGCGTAGTCGTAGGGCGCGGGGCTCGGGCCCGTCGGAGAGCCGCGACAGACGTGTGGAGTCGACGAGTCGAGCCGTGGTCAGCCCTCGCCACGACGCGACGACTCGCCAATCGTGATGGCAGAGCCACATGCGTGACTCCACCTCGGCGTCGACGTCCCGTGCCTGGGCGACGAGAGGTCCGAGCGCATCGGGGTCCTTGACGTCGACGCTGAGCGCCAACTTCCGGTCGGTCGCATCGAGCATCTCGGCGAGGGACGGGACGTGCGAGGGGAGTTCCGACCGTCGCACGTCGGAGATCGGAATCTTGCGAGCGCGCCGACGAACGATCCCGTCGTGATCGAGGACGACCACGCCGTCCGCGGTGATCCAGGCGTCGGTTTCGAGACCAGTGGCCCCGAGTCGTTGGGCCAGGAGAAAGGATTCGATCGTGTTCTCGGGCGCGTGGGCTCGCGCACCGCGATGTGCGAAACCAATGGGAGGATCGAGCCGCGAGGGCAGTCGTTGCTGCACGGCTCCATGATGCCAAAGGTCTCTAGACTCGTCCTGTGTTCAACCTGTCCGGGAGCGAGATCGTCGTCATCTTGCTTCTCGCCCTGGTGGTGCTCGGCCCAGAGAAGCTCCCCGAGGCCATCCGTCGGTTCGGACGGGTGTACGGGGAACTACGGCGCATGAGCCGAGGTTTCCAGTCGGAATTCAAGGAGGCTTTCGACGAACCTCTCCGTGAACTCAAGCAGACCGCTCAGATGACGTCCGATGCGGTGAAGTCGGCCATGGAGGCGCCGGACGAACCAGTGATCGATCCGGAGCCTGGTGAGGCGGGCTCGGAGGAGAGTCGATCGTGAGCCTGCTGAAGTTGCGCCGATCGAAGTTGGCCACGGCCAACGAGACCATGACGCTCACCGAACATCTCGCCGAGTTGCGCACTCGGATCGTCCGGGCGCTCCTGGCGGTCGGATTGGGTGTGGTGGGAATTCTGGCCTTCTACGACCCGGTGCTCGAGTTCCTCCGTCAGCCGTACGACAATCTGTGCGAACGTCGCCCCGATCTGGTGAGCAACTGCGACCTGTTCTCGCTCGGACCGCTCGATGGATTCAGCGCTCGCATGCGAATCGCCTTGTACGGCGGACTGATCCTCGCTCTGCCCGTCGTGCTCTGGCAGGTGTGGCGATTCATCGTGCCCGCACTCCACGAACGTGAACGTCGGTACGCCATTCCGTTCATCGCGTCGTCGGTGATCCTCTTCCTCGCCGGTGGTGCCCTGGCCTACATCACGCTCGACAAAGGGCTCGAATTTCTGGTGGGATGGTCGGGCTCCGACGTCGAACAAGCTTTTCAGATCACCAAATACGTGAGTCTCGTCGCCCTGATGGTCGCCGCCTTCGGCGTCGGTTTCCTGTTTCCCGTACTACTCGTCTTTCTGCAGTTGGCCGGAGTCGTGCGTCCCCGTCAGTTGGTCGAGGGATGGCGGATCGCCATCGTCTCGATCGTGGTGCTCGCCGCGGTGATCACGCCGTCGGGTGATCCGATCACACTCGTGGCTCTGACCGTCCCTCTGGTCATCTTGTACTTCGTGGCGATCGGCATCGGTCACCTCGTCGTCCGGCGTCGCACGTGAACACGGTCCGGGCCGCGTTCGTCGAGCGTTATCGCTTCCCGCTCGATCGTTTCCAGCTCGACGCCATGGATGCGATCGACGCCGGCTCGTCGGTCGTCGTCGCCGCTCCCACGGGTAGCGGGAAGACGGTGGTCGCCGAATACGGAATCGAGCGAGCGCTCGCGGCGGGAAAGCGAGCCTTCTACACGGCACCGATCAAGGCCCTGTCGAATCAGAAGTACAACGATCTCGTCGCTTTGCACGGGCGTGACAACGTCGGACTTCTCACGGGTGACAATGCGGTGAACGGAGATGCTCCGATCGTCGTCATGACGACCGAGGTTCTGCGAAACATGATCTATGCCCGTTCGAGCGGCCTCGATCCCCTGCAGGTCGTGGTCCTCGACGAGGTCCATTTCATCCAGGACACCTATCGCGGTCCCGTGTGGGAGGAAGTGATCATCCATCTCCCTCATCACGTTCAGTTGGTGTGTCTGTCGGCGACCGTTTCGAACACCGACGAGGTCGCCGAGTGGATCACGACCGTGCGAGGAGCGACTCGTTCGGTCGTGGAGACGAAACGACCGGTGGATCTCGAAGTTCTGTTCATGGCGGCGGATCGATCGGCGGATCGCGACCATCTCCTTCCGGTCCTCGTCGACGGCCGACCGAACGTGGAAGCCGGTCGACTCTTCGATCAGGGTGTGAGGCCCCGCCGGCGGGGCTCGTATCGCCCTCGAGCTCAACGGGTGTTCGCGACCCCTTCGCGACTCGACGTCGTCGATCGTCTGCACGACGAAGACTTGCTTCCGGCGATCGTCTTCATCTTCAGTCGAAATGCGTGTGACGAGGCCGCGGCCTCTTGTGTTCGGCACGGTGTGAAATTGACGTCCCAGGACGAGAGGCGTCGTATCGCCACCGTCCTCGACGAACGACTCGGGGCGCTGGAGCGTGACGATCTCGACGTCCTCGGCTACGCGAAATTCGTGGCTCAACTCGAGGCCGGCGTGGCCAGCCATCATGCGGGGCTCGTGCCCCCGTTCAAGGAAGTGGTCGAGGCCTGTTTCGTCGAGGGGCTGGTGAAGGTGGTGTTCGCCACCGAGACGTTGGCAGTCGGGATCAACATGCCGGCCCGGTCGGTCGTGGTCGAGAAATTGTCGAAGTTCACCGGGGAACACCACGAAAACCTGACCCCGGGGGAGTTCACTCAATTGACCGGACGGGCCGGCCGTCGTGGTCTCGACGTTCGCGGCCATGCGGTGGTGCTCTGGAACCCGTTCACCAATTTCGATCAGGTGGCCGCATTGGCGGCGAGTCGATCGTTCCGGCTCACCTCGTCGTTCCGGCCCACCTACAACATGGCCGTCAACCTCGTTCGTTCGTACTCGAGTGAAGAGGCTCGACATCTTCTCAATCTGTCCCTGGCTCAGTTCCAGGCCGACCGCGACGTGGTTCGTCTCGAAGCGCGTCTGGAGCAACGCTTCCAACGCCTCGACGACCTTCGCGCCGAAGCCGAGAGTCCATTCGGCGACATCCATTCGTATCGAGCGCGACTCGAAGGCACCCCGAAGGTTCGTAGCGAGAGCGCCATCGAGTTCGCCTTGTCACGGCTCCGCCCCGGTTCGGTGATCGAGGTCGACAAGGGTCGAATCTCCGGTCGGGCCGCCGTTCTCACCACGGCGCATCGAGGTGGAGGCGTCAAGATCTCCGTACTCACGGCCGAGCGTTCGATGATCAACCTCACCGCGCGGGACTTCCCGGAAGCCCCACCGATCCTCGGGCAGATCGACCTTCCCACTCCTTTCGCTCCGACGCGACCCGAGTTCCAGCGCGACGTGATCGAACAGCTGTCGAGGATCGTTCCGAAGAGAACCGAATGGCTCGATCCGACTCCCGAGCGAGCAGCTGTTCATCCCGTGGAGGACGATCCTGATCTGGCTCATCGTCTGAAGGCCGCTGCTCAGGTCGAGCGCCTCGAACGAGAGATCGATCAGATGCGCGATCAGGTTCGCGGTCGTGGCAACTCGGTCGCTCGCCGCTTCGACCGTGTGCTGCGCATCCTGGAGGACTGGGACTACGTGAAAGGTTGGTCCCTCACCGACAAGGGCATGGTGTTGGCGTCGACCTTCCACGAGAGTGACCTCCTGGTCGCCGAATGCATCACGAGAGGACTGCTCGACGGTTTGGAACCAGCCGAGATCGCCGCCCTCGCCTCGGTGTTCGTGTACGAGCACCGTTCGAGTGAACCTCCGCCGGCACCGTGGTTCCCGTCGGCCGAGGTACGGCGTCGGAGTCGAAGTATCGAGGTCGTGAGCCGCGAGATACGCGAGGTGGAGGAGCGCGAGAACGTGGGTGTTCATCGCGCGCCCGATCCGACGTACATCGCGATCGCCTTCGCCTGGGCCAAGGGGGAAGATTTCGCCGAAGTCGTCGAGAGCGAAGAACTCTCCGGTGGGGACTTCGTCCGAACGATGAAGCAGTTGATCGACTTGTTGCGACAGATCGCCGTCATGGCTCCGATCGGCGACACGCGACGATCGGCCGACCGTGCGGCCGAACTGCTGCTTCGCGGAGTGGTCGCCGCGTCATCGGTTCTGCCGGGGGCCGAGGGATGACGATTCGCCGGGGTGGCGATTGGGGGCGTCCCGGATCGATTCCGGACGGTCTCGTCTGGTGCGACGACGACCGGACGGTGGCCGAAGCCTTCGCCGACGGGGTGAGGGAGATCGGAGTGCGAGGTGGTGACATGGCGCGAACTCTCGGGCTCGACGGAGCTCGCGAGTCGGCCGTGGCCTTCGACATCGACATGATCTCGGTGACGCTCGATGACGTGTCGACCTGGGCATTGGCTCATGTCGTGGTCCGACATCGGCGGTGGAGTTGGTGGCGTGGAGCGTCGGTCGCGGTGATGAACGCACAGTTCATCGGTGAATGGGACGTCGCACCTCGGGGACATCCGAACGACGGTCGACTCGATGTTCTCGAGGTCGACGCGAGCATGGGTGTCCGGCAGCGATTGCTTGCTCGCCGTCGACTCCCGAGTGGCACCCACGTTCCTCATCCGCTCGTTCGTCTTCGATCGTCCACGTCCTTCGAGTTCGGTATCCACTCCTCGGCGCAGGTTCTGATCGATGGTGTGCCGTGGGGCTCGCCAGCATCGTCGTGCGTCGTCGAGAACGTGCCCGACGCCCTCGTGGTCTGGATTCCGTCCGGAGGGGTACGGTAGGGGAATGTCCGAGCGACGAGATCCGACGTCGAGCGCCGCCAAGGACCAGGTGACCGCCGATGTGTCCGCGCGATCCGAGCGATTGCTGGAGGTGAGTCGCGAGATCCACGCCCACCCCGAGCTGAACTACGAGGAGCACTTCGCCCACGATCTGCTGTGTTCGACCCTCGAATCGGCCGGCCTGCCGGTCGTGCGCCACGCCTACGGCGTCGAGACGGCTTTCGAAGTGTCGATCGGAACGACCGGCCCCGAGGTCCTCGTCCTGCTGGAATACGACGCACTACCCGGGATCGGTCACGGGTGCGGCCACAACGTGATCGCGGCCGCTGGTCTCGGAGCCGGGCTGGCCGCGGCGGAACTCGCCGAGGAATTGGGCGGCAGACTGCGGATTCTCGGCACGCCCGCCGAAGAAGGTGGTGGTGGCAAGATCGCCATGGCGCGGCGCGGAGCGTTCGCCAGCGGGACGGCGGCGATGATGGTTCATCCGGCCGATGCCGATCTGCTGCGCATGGACTCCCTCGCCATTCACACGGTCGACGTCGTGTATCACGGTCGTGAAGCCCATGCATCGGCGGCCCCCTGGGAAGGCCGAAACGCGCTCGATGCCGCGGTGCTCGGGTACATGAACATCGCTGCGTTGCGACAACACATTCGTCCGACCGAACGTGTGCACGGGATCTTCACCGAAGCGGGGGAGAAACCCAACATCGTGCCGCGTCGCGCCGCGGCGACCTGGTACGTCCGATCCGAGACGATGGCGTCGTTGCAGCCACTCAAGCAGAGAGTCATGGACTGTCTCGGTGGAGCGGCCTCGGCATGTGGATGTTCGATGGAGTCGACGTGGGACGGTCACACCTACGCCGAGGTACGCGACAACGAACGACTGGCGTCGGCCTACGCCTCGAACATGGCTGCGGTCGGACGCACGGTCACCGATCCGCGGGTGACCGGGCGCAGGGTTCTCGGCTCGACCGACATGGGGAACGTGTCGTACCTCATGCCGTCGATTCACCCGATGGTGCAAGTCGCGCCTCCCGGCGTCCCGATCCACACGCGGGAGTTCGCCGAGCACGCCGGTTCGGAGGGTGGGGATCGGGCGGTCCTCGACGGGGCGCGAGCCATGGCCATGACCGTCGTCGATCTCTGGCTCGACGCCCGTCTTCGTGAAGAAGTCGCCGCAGAATTCGCCACCTTGCCGACGGGAGTCGACGTTCTGTCCTGATATCGGGTCCGATTTCCCCGATCGACAGGGGACGGGCAACTAGCGTTCGATCCCGTGACGGTCTACGCCCCCGAGGAGTTCAGTGCCGAGGAGGCCGAGATCCTCCGGAGGTATTTCACCAACCTCGATGGGCCCGTGTTCGCTCTGGTGAACCTTCCCGAAGTCGTCAAGGGAGCCTTGTTCGCCCGGTACAGCCGGAGCTCGAAGAGTCTGCGTCGGTTGTTCCTCGATGAATTCGTCGGGGACCTCGACGTGGCCGGAGACCAAGGTGTCGATGCGACGATCGGTCTGGAGCGAGCCGAAGAACTGTACGAACGCGTCTTCTTCGAGTACGGAGACGACTCGGTCGCTCAACTCGGTGGGGTTCACCTGGCGTGTGAGCAGTCGTCGAACATCCTGACCAAGATTCTCGAGTGGGGTCGGTTAGCCAGTTATCTCGAACAGAGCACCCGGTACATCGCGTACGACGCGCGACTCGCCGGTCGATACCGGTACTACCGCGATCAGGCGGTGCTGAATTCACGATTCGGTACCCGATACGTCGGCGACATGGACCGCATGTTCGACTCGTACAGCCAACTCCTGGAATCCGTGACCGATCACGTTCGAGCGACCGTGAAGCGAGATCCGGCCGACAGCGACTTCGTGTACCGGCAGGCCACCAGAGCCAAGGCTCTCGACGCCGTGCGAGGAGTGCTTCCGGCGGCATCGCTCTCGAACGTCGGTATCTACGCGAGCGGTCAGGCCTACGAATCGATGCTCATTCGCATGCGGTCCCATCCGCTTCCCGAGGCCCAGCAGTACGCCGCCCTCATGCTCGAGGAGCTGCGCAAGGTGATCCCGAGTTTTCTGCGTCGTGTCGATCTCTCCGATCGCGGTGGGCGATGGAGTGACTACTTGTCGTCCACGCGCTCCGAGACTTCGGAACTCGTTCGCGAGTTGTTCGCCGAGACGCCGACCGACCACAGTGCGCCAGTGGTACTCACCGACTGGGATCCCGACGGTGAGAACAAACTGGTGGCCGCGATCTGCTACTCGTACTCGAGCCTTCCCGAGTCGCAGATCCTGCGCGAAGTCGACAAGATGAGCCACGGCGAGAAGGTGGCGATCCTGAAGTCGTACATTGGGCAGCGCGAGAACCGCCGTCATCGCCCGGGTCGTGCCTTCGAACGCATCGACTACCGCTTCGACGTCCTGTCGGACTACGGCGCCTTCCGCGACCTCCAACGTCACCGTTTGCTCACCATCGAGTGGCAGCCACTGACGCCCAATCACGGTTACACCCGTCCTGATCTCGTCGACGAGGCCGGTGTGGGAATGGCCTTCGACGATGCCATGGGTCGGTCGGCATCGCTCTACGACGACATGAGCCAGGAGTTCCCCGAGCAAGCGTCGTATGCCGTGGCGATGGCCTATCGAATCCGGTACGTGATGCAGTTCAACGCGCGAGAGGCCATGCACATGCTCGAACTGCGATCCTCACCGCAGGGCCATCCGGCCTATCGGCGGGTGGCCCTCGAGATGCATCGCCTGATCGGGGAGCAAGCGGGCCACCGGGCCGTGGCCGAGGCGATGACCCACTTGACCGTCGAGGCTCCCGAACTCGAGCGTTTGGCCGCCGAACGGCGGGCCGAGGAGCGTCGATCCGGGCGAGGTTGACCGATGGTGACGGCTGTCACGAAAGTGACTCCTGACCTCGGTGGGACTCGTGCCTATTATCCGCGCCGAAAGGTCGATGTTGCCGTCAACATTCAGCGTCGACGGGCGCCCCGAATGACGCTTCCGACCGAACACCCGTAACCCGACGAATTCATGATGAATGTGATGACACCGACAAGGAGCCGCGATGGCCGCTGATGACGAGATGATCGACGAAGAAGACCTCGACGAAGACGGGTTCATGGACGAAGGGGAGGACGACATCGACCTCCTCGATGAGGACGAGATCGACGAGGACGGTATCGACGGCGAACTCGAGGACGAGGAAGCCGACACCGAAGGGGTGGAGGACGATCTCGACGAAGAGGACACGGCAGCCACCGCGGCGCGAACCAAGCGCGCCTCGGAAGACGATGATGACGACCTCACCACCGCCGACGACGTCGAAGCCGACTTGGCTCACATTCTCGACGAACGCTTGCGCGAGCGGAGCGAGGTCGACGAAGACGACGAAGAGGAAGAGGAGCTGCCGTCAGCCGCCGACCCCGAGACGAGTATCCAACCCAAGCGGCCCGACGAGAAGATGTGCCCGCAGTGCTTCTTGTTGGTTCGCAAGGGTGCACCGGTGTGTCCGGTCGGCGACGACACCTGTCCGCTCTTCTCGTGATGAGCAGAGGTCGGATGTCGTGAGTGTCGACGTCCGCGTCCGACCCGTCCGCGATACAGACCTCGCGGTGTGCGTCGACATCGACTCGCACGCGCGACTCGATGTCGGTCGACAGCGTGGTGGCGAGGCCTGGTTGGCCGATCATCCTCCCTTGAGTGAGATGATCAACTGGTCCGACGCTTCGTTCGTGGCCGAAATCGACGAAGTCGTCGTGGGATTCCTGATCGGACGGGTCGATTCCACCGTGCGAGGACGTGTGTTCGTCGTCGATCGTGTCTACGTGCTCGACGAGGCTCGTGAGCTCGGATGTGGCGACGATCTGTTGGCCGCCGCGACCAACCATGCACGTGCCAACGACTGCGACCTGCTCGAGGGCGTTGCGTTGCCGGGAGACCGGGAGACGAAGAACCTGTACGAACGCGCCGGTGTGACGGCGCGTTCGATCACCGTGTCGAAGAGACTCAGCGACCCTGCCAATTCGGAGGACGCTTCTCGATGAAGGCCGTGAGGCCTTCCTTGGTGTCCTCGGAAGCCATCACCGCCGCGAACAGTGTGTTGGTGAGGGTCTTCAACTCGTCGTCGGTCTGATAGGCGGCGGCGAGCACGACCTGTCGGCTCGCGTAGACCGCCAGGGGAGCGCTCGCGGAGATCTGAGCCGCGAGTCGACGGGCTTCGTTCATCGCTTCGCCCGGCGCGACGAGACGCGAGACGAGACCGAGGTGATAGGCCCGCTCGGCCGGGATGGGCTCGCCCGTGAGGATCGCTTCCATGGCCGCGGCCTGGCCGATGGCACGGGGGAGACGGAAGAGTCCACCGGCTCCGGCAATGAGATTTCGCTTGACCTCGGCGAGTCCGAACGCCGAACGGGTGGTGGCGATGACGAGATCGGCGGCGAGCACGATTTCGCAACCTCCCGCGGTCGCCAGACCGTCGACGGCCACGATGATCGGCTTGCGACGTTCGCGGTACACGAATCCGGCGAATCCACCGCGCTTGGTGTTGAGCCCACCGGCTTGACCGGAATTGATCGCCTTGAGGTCGGCGCCGGCGCAGAAGACCGGATTGGCCTGACCTTCGGTGTTGGCGGTCAGGATCCCGACCCAGACATCATCATCGGCTTCGAGGGCATCGATCGCTGCTTCCATGCCGGTTGCGACATCGCCATTGACGGCGTTACGGGCTTCGGGGCGATTGAGGGTGATGATGCCGACGCGACCGTCGGCCTGGTAGGTCACGATGTTGCTCATGCCCCGACCGTAGTGGGGCGAGCGGCGACGGGATCAGTCGGCCGAGGAAGCGTCGTCGACCGGCATGGCCTCGACCGGTGCCGTCTCGACCGGTGCCGATTCAGCGGGTGCAGGAGCCGAGGCTGTGGGAGCCGGTTTCGGCGGAATCTTCTTGGTGGCCGGCTTGGTCGGTCGGAGAGGCTTCGGGGTCGGCGCACCGGCCACTGCCGACACACCGAAGACCGTGGCGACTCGCGGCAACAAGGAGGCCAGACGCTCGACAGTCTTGGTGAGTTCGGGCGTGATCTGCGTCGGCGGAGCAGACACAGTGAGCGTCGAACGAATGGGGGAGAACGCCGCGGCCTCGAGCACGGCGATCCAACGATCAGCGAACGCGTCGGGGGTCAGGTTCTGAACTGCGGCGTCGGCGAGTCGGCGTCCGAGTTCATCGGGGAAGATCGCGCCGGCCTTGGGCGGTTGTCCGGCCATCTTCAGGGCGCGAACGATTCGTCCCACCGTCACGGCCGCATCGATGTCGGCCAACCAGTCCTGGTAATCGGATTCGCTGCGAGCGGCCAAGCCCGTCTTCAACTCGGCTGCGAGAGCTCGGCACGTCTCGTCGCGCTCGATCGCCGGATCGTTGGCGGCTGCGACGACGCTTCGAAGATCACGGAGATCGAGGGTGGTGAGGTCACGCTTGGCCGCTTCCGCACGATCGAGCCAATCGGCGACACGCAACTTCGGAAGGAGATCCTGGGCCATCTGCAACACGCTCTGCTCGGGCATGATCGGCTTGCCCTCGGCGGTGAGCGCTTCGTTGGCCGCTTTGAGACGCTGACGCACCGCTTGCATTCCTTGTAACGCCAACTCGGCGATGGGACGCTGATTCTCGGGAATGTCGGCGAGCACGGCCTTGCGATGTTGTGAACCGGCCTTCAAGCGCTTGGGCTTGGGGCGATTGGGAAGTTCGGGCGGAGCCTCGAAACGCGGGCGGCGAGGGCCGCGATCGTTTCGCGGTTCGCGAGAGTCCTGATCGCGTCGCGGACGACGATCACCGTTCTCGGAACGCCCCGGACGCTCGCCACGCGGACGATCGGGACGATCGCCTCGCTCTCCGCGATCACGCCGGTTCGGGCGATCGCCGCGACGGTCGTTGCGGTCCTTGCGCGCCAACTGCTGCGTCACGGGTTCGAAAGGCTTCTCGCTCGCCAAGAACTCGATACGTTCCGTGCGGTCGACCTTGGTGCGCCCCGTCACGACCGAGAGAATCGAGATGCCGTCGATGTCGAAATCGGCGTCGACTTTGATGACGTCACCCGCCTTGGCTCCCGATGGGAGAACTCCACCATCGAGGACACCTTTCGGCTCGCGAGCACCAGCGGCTCGCCACGTCCAGGTGCCGTCGGGGCGCGCACTCGTGAGCTCGATGTCGATCCGGCGGGACATGGGTCACGACCCTATCGTGAAACAGCGGTCGCCCCTGCTGGAGCCGGTCACGGTGAGAAATCGGGTGAAGTACTACCGTGTGGCCGTGCCGATCTACGCCCTCGGAGACCACGCTCCGACCATCCATCCGGATGCATACGTCCACCCCGATGCCGTCGTCATCGGTCGGGTCACGATCGGAGCCGGTAGTTCCGTGTGGCCGGGGGCGGTGCTGCGCGGCGACGACGGCGACATCGTGATCGGTGAACGGACGTCGGTTCAGGACGGATGTGTGTTGCACACGACTCACGTCGTCCCGACGGTGGTCGGCGACGATTGCGTGATCGGTCACATGGTTCACCTCGAAGGCTGCACCATCGAGAATCGTTGTCTGGTCGGGAACGGATCGATCGTCATGCATCGCGTCCGCGTGTGCTCCGGCTCGGTGGTCGCGGCCAACAGTGTCGTCCTGAACGGAACTGAGGTTCCCACCGGGGCACTGGCTGCAGGATCGCCGGCAGTGATCAAGCCCGGGAAGGCGCGAGTCGAAGAGATCGATCTCGCCGCGGCGTCCTACGTGGCCCGTGCCAAGCGGTTCCGCGACGAGTTGCGCCGATTGGATTGATCGAGCAGGCGATCAACTTTCGACACCCGACGACATGAACTCGACGATCGGAATCTGACTCCATGACTCGCGGCCTTCGATTCGACACCACGCCCGAGCACGTCGAAGTGGTGAGCGATCGCCTGTGGGCGCTCGGCGCCACGGCGATCTCGGAGGAGTGGCGAGGTGACGGCACGGTGATCCTGCGCACGGCACTCGGCGACGACGTCGAGTTGGTGGCGGCTCTGATCGGTCGCGAACTTCCCGGTGTGATCTGGGCCGAAGAGGACATCGACCTGACAGTCGCCGACACGTGGAAGAAACACGTGTCGCTGACTCGAATCACCGACGACTTGTACGTGCGACCCGAGTGGCTCGACGACGTCGGTCCGGCCGATGCCGTCGTCGTCTCCATCGACCCCGGTCCGACGTTCGGGCTCGGAGATCATCCGACCACACGGGGCTCGCTGCAACTGTTGTCCGAGATCGTGTGGCCCGGCTCGACCATCCTCGACGCCGGTTGCGGCAGCGGGGTTCTCGGCATCGGGGGTTTGCTCCTCGGGGCGGCTCGGGCCGTGGGGGTCGACATTGCGCCGGCAGCGATCGAAGTCTCGCGTCACAACGCAGTGGTGAACGGAGTCGACGATCGGTGGTTCGTCGGTTTGGAACCGCTCGAATTCTTCGGCGAACCATTCGACATCGTCGTGGCCAACATTCTCGCCCCGACTCTCGTCGATCTGAGTGCACAGTTGCGGCGACTGGCGGGTCGATACTTGATCGTGAGTGGAGTACTCGACGGACACGACGGACACGTCCAGCGCGCGCTGTCTCCGTTCACCGAGGTTCGACGGGTCGTGATCGACGGCTGGGCATCGTCGTTGCTCAGGCGACCCGACTGAGCCGTCACCTCGTCGACCATCTCAACCGGCGACGAGCGAATCGATCTCGTCGGAGGTGGGAAGCGAGGGCACGGCACCGGCGCGGGTCGCCGCCAGAGCACCAGCGGCGGCCGCCCGGCGAGCCGCGGTCACGATGTCCATGCCACGGGCGAGTGACGCCGCGAGCGCCCCACATGCGGCATCCCCGGCACCCGTGGTGTCGACGGCGCGTACGGCGTACGGCGGGACGTCGACACTTTCTTGGCTGGTGACGATCCGGAGTCCGCGGGCGCCGAGGGTGACGACCACCGTCGAGACACCGGCATCGAGAAGGGTCGAGACGCCCCCCAATTGGGCGAGCTCGGTCTGATTCGGCATCACGATGTCGCACAAGGACAAGAGGCCATGGGGGAGGGCGGTCGCCGGAGCCGGATTGAGGATCGTGATGGCCCCACTCAGTCGAGCGATGGCGAAGGCCGCTTCGACGGCATCGATCGGAACCTCGAGTTGGGCCAGCACCACACGGGAGTCGGACAGAACGGATCGATGGTCGTCGATCACGCCGATCCCGAGGAGGTGATTGGCCCCGGGGACCACGACGATCGAATTCTCCGCCGATCGATCGACGGAGATGAGCGCGCGTCCTGTCGGAGCCGCGACGTCCGCCACGTATGCGTCGATTCCCTCCTCGGTCATGACGCGATGCAAGGTGTCGCCAGCCCCATCGCGTCCGAGACAACCGAGGAATGCCGTACGTGCTCCGGATCGGCGAGCCGCCACCGCCTGGTTCAGGCCCTTCCCTCCGGGATGTTCGGCATACGAATCGGCGATCACGGTCTCGCCGGGAATGGGTAGGTGTTCGACCGACGTGACGAGATCGAGGTTCGCGCTTCCCACGACGACGACGTCGAACGATCGCATGTTCACGGAAACGGTGGTCACGGACGAAGTGTAGGACGGACGGATCAGACGTGGCCGATGGCGCGCAGGAGGGGGGTCATGTCGAGCGCGTCGCAGGCCGGGAGATACATGCGAGTTGCGTCATGACGAAATTTCGTGCACAGATCGGGGCGGAAGAATCGCGCGCCTTCGCGCACGACGTAGTTGAGGATGAAGAATCGGTAGGCCTCGGGCAGGAAAAGAATCTCCTCGGGTGAGAGGGGAGCAACCTCGTGATACGCGCGGACGAACTCGACGAAGCTCGGCTCGATCAACGTGTGCGGCGAATAGGTCCAGTGAGTGCGATCGCCGGTGGCCGACGACACCCGCGACAAGAAGTAGAAATCGAGGAGCCGCGACTCGACGCGGAACCAGTCGTAGTCCCAGCGGCTGAAGAGATCGAACTCGCCGTCCTCGCGGTACTTCACCGAGAAGTTGCCGAGGTTCCAGTCGACGAGGATGGGGATGCGATCCCACGAGTCGTACCGGATTCGCTCGAGTTCGAGAAGGAAGTGATGGGTGTGACGCCAGAGCACCCCGATGTTCTCCGGCGGAAGATCGAAGTTGCGTGGCGCGAACGGACTCGACAGAAGGTCGAGCAGGTGGATCGCATCGGACTTGATGGAGTTCGACATCGCGGGAATCGAAGGGGCGATACGTGTGCACTCGAGGTGGAAGCGAGCCATTCCTCGTGCGAGAGAACGGGTCTGCTCGATCGTCAACTGTGGTGGAAGCGATTCGGCTCGTGGTGCCTCCTCGTAGAACGCCACCCAGCGGCTTTCGTCGTACCAGGTGAAGGGTCGTCGACCGCGTGACGTGTCGACCCCGAGAACTCGGGCCAAGAAGTGTCGGAAGGGGCCGTCGGCCAAGAGCTCGGTACAACGGAAGAGCCGGTCGTGATCTTCGGCGAACAAGAAGTACGAGCCGTAGTTGGAAACCTTGCCGTACACATTGGTGCCGTCGTCGAGATGGATGCGATAGACGGTGTTGGTCGACACTCTCGGACTGGTGTCGTGCACCGACACGATCTGACGACCGTCCCCATAGGACGACCAGGCCGCGTGGAGAGCGGTTCGGTTCTCGTCGAGGTTCACAGCGACAGTGTCGCAGGTCGATGATCAGCCGACGGCGCGGATCCCGATCGGAGCGATGAGACGGAAGCCGGCATTGTGACGTTCCTCCTCGCTCTCGCCACCCCAGAGCCCGTATTCGTGGTTGTCACGCGCGAATTCACGACACGTCTCGCTCACTCGGCAGGAGCGGCAGACCTGACGGGCTTCGGCCTCTCGACGTTCACGAGCCTGCGGGCGCTCGGCGGTGCCGGGAAAGAAGAGATGCGTCATACCGCTGCAAGCGGCCGAGTTCATCCACCGATCGTCGGTGCGCCGACGCGTGATGACGATTTCGACGGCCAGATTCCGTTCGACTGACGACACATGACCCCCCATGTGCTCTCGATGTGGAGACCACATCCGACGCCCCCCGGCGACGAGCCGACCATAGACCTGGCCGACCCGACCGGCCAAGAACGACGTCTGTGACGTGCGTCGGGGGCCAGTCGGGCGTCCGTCGGACGAGGTCGAACCTCAGAGGTGTCGGGCGGAGATCTGTCGGACGCCGGCGACGAAGGCGTCGATGTCGGCGGGTTCGGTGTCCCACGCCGTCATCCAACGAACCTGAGGGAGCGTCCAGTCGTAGAAGAACGACCACTCTCGGAGCGGTTCCCGAATCGTCCTGTCGAGACTCGGGTAGATGCTGTTGACGGCCGGAGCGGTACCGGGGTCGACCCCGGGGATGTCGGCGAGAGCCGTGTGCAGGAGTCGGCACATCTCGTTGGCGTGTCGCGCGTTGTCCAGCCAGAGATCGTCGTCGAAGAGAGCGAGGAATTGCGCCGAGACGTATCGCATCTTGGACGGTAACTGGGTCATCTGCTTGCGCAGATATGGCGCCGAACGGGCGAGAGTCGGATCGAGATACACGACCGCCTCGGCGTACATGGCACCGTTCTTGGTGCCTCCGAACGACACGACGTCCACGCCGGCGTCGACGGTGAACGATCGCAGGGCGTCGTGAGTTCCACCGAGAGCGGCGCAGGCGTTGGCGATGCGGGCTCCGTCGAGGTGAACCTTCATGCCCATCGAGTGGGCGGTGTCGGCGAGCTCGCCGATTTCGTCGGCGGTGTACAACGTTCCCCACTCGGTGCTCTGAGTGATCGACAGCACGCTCGGTTGGACGTGATGAACCACACCGAGGAAGTGTTCGAACTCGCGAACTTGCTCGGATGTGATCTTTCCGTGGGAATGCGGCACGTCGAGCAACTTGGCTCCGAGAACGTGTTCGGGGGCCCCCGTCTCGTCGACGTTGATGTGGGCGGCATCGCTGCACACCACCGCCCCGGCGGGGGAGAGGAGGGAGGCGAGAGCGAGCACGTTGGCCCCGGTGCCACCCCAGACCATGAGTGTCGCGACCTCGCGACCGAACAGATCGTCGAAGGCCCGACCGGCGCGAACGGTCCACGGGTCGTCGCCATAGGCGACGGCATGGCCGGAATTGGCCGACGCGATGGCGTCGAGGACGCGCGGGTGGACGGCCGCGTTGTTGTCGCTCGCGAATCGATGAACCGGAGGTTCGGGTAAGGCCATGTCGACAGTCTGTCGTGCGGGCGTCCGGGCCGACTCGACCAGTATCCGTCTCGCGAGTCCTCCGATGAGCCATGATTTCGTCATGACGAAATCCGAACACGGGGGACGGGGGCGGGCGATCGAGGTTCCTCGATGCCGACATTGTCGCCGGGTCATGGCCGAGCGGTCCGGGCCGGGGCGACCCAAGGAGTTCTGCAGTCAGGCCTGTCGTCAATGGGACTGGGTCGGTCGCCAACGTGCGCGTGAACTTCAGATCAGCGAGGACGAACTCATCGTGGCGCGTGGAGAGCTCGACGCGTTGTACGACGAGCTGTACGTGCTGTCGTGCGCCGTCGCTGACACCGAACGTGAGATGGCCGATCGTCGGGCGACGGTGACGTCGCTGCGCGAGGCCGTGGAGTGGTTGCTCGAGGCGGCGCAGCCTTTGCAGGCCCGGGTCGTCCAGCGTCCCTGATCAGGCCGTCCTCAGGGATGCTTCGCCCATAATCTTCGTTATGTCACTTTGGATGGAGGATTCAGCGGACGTCGAGGAGGTCGACGACGAAGACCAGAGTTTCGTTGCCCTTGATGACTCCGCCGGCTCCCCGACTGCCGTAGCCGAGGTGCGGCGGGATGGTGAGTCGTCGGCGACCGCCGACGCGCATGCCGGCGACACCTTGATCCCAGCCCCCGATGACTTCGCCCGCACCCAGTCGGAAGCTGAACGGTTCGCGACGGTCCCAAGAGGCATCGAATTCGCGGCCGTTGCTCCAGGCGACGCCGACGTAGTGCATGACGGGACGGCAGCCCGAGGTGGCCTCGGCGCCGTCGCCGACGGTGATGTCGTCGATCTGAAGTTCTCCAGGCGGTGTGGAGTCGGGAATCGAGACGGTTGGTTTGGTCGCGTCGTGAGCCATGGAGCGACCCTAGGCGGTCAGGCCGGCTTGGGACGTACGTACGTGCCCTGGGCGACCGCCACGGGCTTCTCAGGATCGTCGGTCCAGGCCTCGACCGATCCGACCACGTTGCGACCGGCCAAGGTGTGGATCTGGGCACGAGCGCGGATGACCTCTCCCCTGGCGGGTCGCAGGAAGCGGATCGACATCTCGCTCGTGAGGGTCATCGGTTCCATCGACGTGCAACTGAGAGCGGCATAGAACAGAGCCGCGTCGCAGATGCTGAACACCGTCGGACCGCTGATGATCTTTCCCGGGCGGAGTTGAGCCGCGCTGGGATGCATCACGGCCACGGCCTCGCCGAAGGCCATGAGTTCGCAGGCGTTCGCGGCTCCCCCGAAGTGCCCGCCGATGAATGCGTTGATCTCCTCGACCGACACCTTCGGCGGCTGCGTGCGATCCAACATTCTCTCCCCCTCGTATCACGGGAATTCGCCCACTCTGTCGCGCAGACTTCCCCTGGCGGTCGCCAACGCTACAGAGTGGGCGAATTGTGATGGTGTCGTCGACAGCGAGACGAGAACTAGGGTCGCAGTGCTCAGGAAGGTTTCGTCATGACGGAAATGCAACGTGCCCTCTCCCTCGACGATCTGGCCGACGCAGCCGGGTTTCGGCGCCGTCACATCGGGCCGTCCATGGACCCTGATGATCAGTCGTGGCGCGACATGCTCACGGTGATCGGCGTCGACTCCGTCGACCAACTCATCGACCGAGCGGTGCCGGCAGTGATCCGATCCACCGCTCCCCTGCGCTTGCCCCCACCCCGATCCGAACCCGAACTCACCGCTGCCCTGGCCGAGCTCGCGGCTCGTAACGTTCCACGGCGCAGTTTCATCGGGATGGGTTACTCGCCGACGATCACTCCACCCGTGATCAAGCGCAACGTGTTGGAGAATCCGGCTTGGTACACCGCGTACACGCCATATCAGCCCGAAATCAGTCAGGGTCGCCTCGAAACTCTCGTCAACTTTCAGACGATGGTGGTCGATCTCACCGGACTTCCGGTCGCCAACGCGTCACTGCTCGACGAGGCAACCGCCGCCGCCGAAGCGATGTCGATGTCCCGCCGGATCTCGAAGAATCCTGACGACGTGTTCTACGTCGACATCGACACCCACCCACAGATCGTCAATGTCGTACGAACTCGAGCCGAACCTCTCGGGATCGAGGTCGTGGTGACGTCTCTCGACCGCATCGATGCGCCCCGTGGTTTCGGTGTGCTGGTGTCGTATCCGTCGTCGACCGGCGCGATTCGTCCACTTCGTGAGTCGTTCGCTTCCTGGCACGCCGCTGGTCTGGTCGTCACTGTCGCTGCTGATCCATTCGCCCTCGTCCTTCTCGAGTCCCCGGGGTCACTCGGGGCGGACATCGTCGTCGGCTCCGCGCAACGTTTCGGGCTTCCGATGGGTTTCGGTGGACCACACGCCGCGTTCATGGCGACATCGAACGAACACGCACGCGCTCTCCCCGGCCGGCTGGTCGGAGTCAGCACCGACCGAAACGGTCGACCGGCGCTGCGGCTCGCCCTCCAGACGCGCGAACAGCACATCCGCCGCGAGAAGGCGACGAGCAATATCTGCACGGCGCAGGCGCTCCTGGCGAACATCGCCGGTTTGTACGCGGCTTGGCACGGTGTGGACGGTCTGCGCCGGATCGCGTGGCGGATGAATCGGTACGCATCGATGGCGGCGTCCGTGCTCGAGGATCGGGGATGGTCGCTCGTCAACGAGACGTGGTTCGACACGATTGCCGTTCGTCCTCCGGTGGCAGTCGACGAAGTTCTCTCTCGTGCTCGGGCGGCCGGATTCGAACTCCGACGGGTCGACGACCACGTCGTGTCGTTCACCTTCGACGAGTGCACGACTCCGACCGAAGTGGCCGACATGTTGTCGGCGATCCTGTCATCGACGATCTTGGTCGAACAGCTCGTCGCTCACGACGGTCGTTCGGTCGGATTTTCCGATGACGTGTGTCGGAGCGATGACATTCTCTCGGCACCCGTCTTTCGAAATCACCGATCCGAACACGAGATGCTGCGGTATTTGCGGCGCTTGGCCGACAAAGATCTCGCCCTCGACCGGACGATGATCCCCCTCGGCTCGTGCACGATGAAGCTCAACGCGACCTCGGAGATGGAACCGATCACCTGGTCGGCGTTCGCGAACGTTCATCCGTATGCTCCGGCCGACATGACGGTCGGCTATCTCGAGATGATCGCTCAGCTCGAATCATGGTTGGCCGAGATCACCGGTTACGACGCCGTGAGTCTTCAGCCCAACGCCGGAAGTCAAGGCGAGTTCGCCGGCCTGTTGGCGATTCGGGCGTATCACCGTTCGCGTGGCGATGACCACCGCCACGTCTGCCTGATTCCTTCGAGTGCCCACGGAACGAATGCGGCGAGTGCCGTGATGGCTGGAATGAAAGTCGTGGTCGTCGCGTGTGACGACCACGGAAACGTCGACCTCGCCGACCTGTCGATCAAGATTCAGACCCACCGGTCCGATCTCGCGGCGATCATGGTGACCTACCCGTCGACTCACGGAGTGTTCGAGGAAGGCATCGGATCGATCTGCGAGATGGTCCACGAGGCCGGTGGCCAGGTCTACGTCGATGGCGCCAACCTGAACGCGCTCGTCGGCCTGGCTCGCCCCGGAGGATTCGGTGCCGATGTCAGCCACCTGAATCTCCACAAGACGTTCTGTATTCCTCATGGTGGCGGTGGGCCGGGTGTCGGACCCGTGGCGGTGCGTGCGCATCTCGCACCCTTCCTTCCGGGAGATCCGTTACGTGCCGACGGTTCGGTCGGTCCCGTGTCCGCGGCACCTCACGGATCGGCGGGAATCCTCCCGATCTCGTGGATGTACATCGCACTCATGGGCCCCGATGGACTTCGCCGGGCGACGCAGGCCGCCATCGTGAATGCGAACTACGTGGCGCGTCGTCTCTCGGCCCACTACCCCGTTCTCTACACCGGTGTGGGTGGATTCGTCGCCCACGAGTGCATCATCGATCTTCGACCGATCACCAAGAGCACGGGTGTGACCGTCGACGACGTCGCCAAACGGCTGATGGACCACGGCTTCCACGCCCCAACGGTGAGTTTCCCGGTGGCCGGAACGATGATGATCGAACCCACCGAGAGCGAGACCAAATCGGAACTCGACCGATTCTGTGATGCGATGGCCGCGATTCGAGTGGAAATCGACGAGATTGCGGCTGGCCGGATCGAGATCGAAGACAGTGCCTTGCGTTTCGCTCCGCACACGATCGACGATCTCGTGGGCGATTGGAACCGTCGCTACTCCCGCGAAATCGCATCTCCGGTCGGTGGACGTTTCTACCACGTACCGGTGGGGCGGATCGACGCTGCCTACGGCGATCGCAATCTCGTGTGCACCTGCGAACCCCTGTCGTCGTATGCCTGATCGGTCGCCCGCCTCCGTCCCTTCGTTCGCCAAGGGCTAGGTTGACCGCATGGCGGCCGCGAAGAAGTCGAATCCACGAAGCACGAGTTCGGCGAGGGTCAAGGCGGCGTCGGCCACAGCCTCGACTGAGTCGTCGTCGACGTCACCGCAGGACGCGCCTCCGTCGTCGGGGCACTCGTCGCACGGACTCTTCGATGTCGTCTCGATGCTCGGCGGGGTGAATCCTCTGACTCTGGCCGGACGGGCCGTCGACACGGCCACGCATGTCACCGCTGAATTGGTGCAGGCATTGAGCAATTTCAACGAGACGATGCGCGAGATCAACACCGCGGCTCGGCGGGTCAATTCTCTTCTCGACGAGATCGAGCAACCGATCAAAATCGTGGTTCCTCAGGTGACCGCGACCCTGAAGCGAGTCGATGCTGTCCTCGGTCAGGTCGGATCCCTTCCGAGCGATGTCGCCAAGGCGGTGTCGACCCTTGGTGATCTCGCTGGCCGTCTCGGACCGCTGGCCCAATTCGCCGAGACCGCAGGTGGGCTGTTCGGGGTGCGCACTCCCCCGAAGTGATCGATCTCGGCGAAACCCTCGACTCAGGAAGTCGTCGCAGCGGAAAGAAATCGAGTGGAGGTGACGACACCCTCGATGGCGGTGCCTCGCACGTCGACGGACACGACGCTCCCGACCGTGATGTTCGGGCGGACGAAAGCCAGAGCGATTCCGTGGCCGAGCGTCGGTGAGAAATTTCCGCTCGTCACGATCCCCACGTCCTGACCGTCGAGAAGCACGGGACAACCCTCCCGCAGCGGTCGACGGCCAGCGGTGGTGATTCCGACGAGTCGGCGATGCACGCCCCGCTCCTGCTCGGCGGCGAGAGCAGCCCGTCCGATGAACTCACCCTTGTCCCACGACACGACCCAGCCCAATCCGGCTTGCAGCGGTGTGATCCCCGGTCCGAGTTCGTGACCGTGCAGAGGTAAACCGGCCTCCAGTCGCAGAGTGTCACGGGCTCCGAGTCCGGCGGGAACGACGCCGTGGTCGAGGAGGGACCGCCAGAGATCGGTCGCAGCGTCGATCGGAACCGCGATCTCCACCCCGTCCTCCCCCGTGTAGCCGGTGCCGGCCACGGTGCAGGTCGTGCCGCGCCAGGCGAGTCGGGCGACCTGATTGCGCCTCACGTCGGATGCGTCCGGGAAGACGTGGGACAGGCGAGCACGAGTCGTCGGCCCTTGGACGGCCAGGACGGCGCGGGTATCGGTGACGTCCTCTCCCCCGATGGCATCGATCACTCGTGCCGTGTTGGACGCATTCGGTACCACGTCGAATCGATCGATCCCGGAACCATCATCGGGTAACCACCAGACGATGATGTCGTCGAGAATCGAACCTTCTCGATCGAGCAGGTGTGTGTACTGAGCACGACCAGGACCGATCTTGCCGAGATCGTTGGTCAAGGTTCGCTGCAGTCGGTCGCGAACATCGGACCCCACCACCCGAACCGTTCCGAGATGCGACACATCGAACACGGCACAGGCGGTACGACACGCGTGATGTTCGGCGAGAGTGCCCGACGGATAACTGAGCGGCATCTCCCAGCCGCCGAACGGAACGATCTTGGCGTCGAGGGATCGATGTTCGGCGTCGAGAGGTGAACGACGCAGATCCGACATCAGACGGCGAGGCGCTCGCTCTGGGCCATCTCCGGGAAGAGAGCGACGATCTGACCGTCGACCTGGACCTTGACCTGTGCCAGCGGAAGCAGATTCAAGACACCCTGTCCACGACGGACGACATCGATCAATTCGTCACCTCGACACAGCACGACGCTCGAGCCCTCGATCACGAGGTGGGCCGAGGTGATGTCGTCGTCGACGTGGCGCCGCACGTAGTCGAAGACGTCACGTACCGACTCGAGCCGTAGCCCGGCGTCGAGAAGACTCTTGACCATCCGCAGTTCGAGAAGGTCTCGGTAGCTGTAGTGACGACGGGTTCCGCTTCCCTTCGCATCGACGACGGACGGACGAACGAGATCGGTACGGGCCCAGTAGTCGAGTTGGCGATAGCTGATCCCCACCACATCGGCGGCTTGGGTTCCGGAGAAGGTGAGAGTCACGGTGTCCTCGAGCGATACGGCGATGGACGGTGAAGGACGATTCGATCACTGTCGCAGGGCAGGGTACGGCGGCGACACGGCATCGTCAACCATCGACGTGCGTCGACGCGCGCGCATTCGACGCACGTCGATCAGAGCCTGGTCAGGGTGCGAAATCCTCGGGCTTGATGCTGTCGATGAAATCTCGGAATTCGTCGACGAGCTCGTCGACCTCGGCTCCGTCGTCGTTGTCGTCGAACTGAGCGATCCGGCCGGCCCGATCGAGCACTTCATCGGCACACACGATCGGACAACCCGAGCGAACGGCGATGGCGATCGCATCGGATGGTCGGGCCGACACCGACACGGAACCTTGCCGTGACGTGAGATGGAGTTCAGCGAAGAACGTTCCGTCGGTGACGTCGGTGATCACGACTCGATCCGGATCCCCGCCGAGAGCACCGAGGAGGTCGAGCACGAGATCGTGAGTCAGGGGGCGGGGCGGAGTGCGACCGCTCAATCCGAGTTGGATACTCGCTGCTTCCGGCTCGCCGATGTAGATGGGCAACACTCGCCGGTCCCCCTCGCGCTCGCGAAGGAACACCACGTGGACACGCCCCGGCATCTCGAGCCGAACCCCGACGAGTTCCATGGCGACCATGACGTGACAGTAGCCGGATTTTCGACGGGGGTCAGCGCGACTCGGGGCGGGGTTCGCGCAAGGTACCGATCGATCGTGCGACGAGAATCGCTCGCAGGCGACCACCCAAATCGGAGAGATCGTCGAGCAATTCGTTCGCCTCCTGGCGAGCGTCGGGGGTGCGTCGACGGAGCACCGGAAGAACCCGTTGTTCGAGGAGTCCGGCCTCGCGATCGGCGGCGATCTTCCATGCCTTCAGGTGTCGGATGTCGACCCCTGCGCTCAGGAAGCCGTGGGCGACCTCGGCGATCGCCACGTCGTGTTCGTCGAACAAGTCGGCGGACCGGCGGCCTTTGGTGTCGACGGCACCGACCAGGCCGAAGGAAACGAGTTCGGCGAACTCCGCCGGACCGAGTCCGGATGCTTCGAGGATCTCGGCCTTCGTGTAGGTGGCCGGACGGCCGATCGAATCGGAGGGGTCGGGTGGTGCCGGACGCTTCGGAGCCTTGTCGACGATCACGTCGGCGCGGGTCGCGCGGCGGCTCGGGTGCGACGATGCGGGAGGTGC
>VFQT010001430.1_pt1 | contig 28777 bp, 19 predicted proteins | sample 3512381 | NCBI WGS metagenome assembly VFQT01 (sample SAMN10412376, study PRJNA504923) | tailings metagenome | isolation source: Relicate 2 Philex TSF3 active mining site | place: Philippines: Tuba, Benguet | collected 2017-08-29
CCTCTTCGGCGGGCTCGAGGGTCTCGTGAACGACCTTCTCCCAAGCGCCAAGATCGGGCTTCTTTGCCCAGATGTGGAGGCGTTCGACCACCTGGTCGTCAAGGCCCTCGGCATGGAGTGCAAGTGGCAGATTGTAGATCGTCTTCTGGTCTTCTGCGGTGATGACGCGGTTCGTGCGAACGTTGCAGAAGAGCCCGATCTTCTTCTTCACATCAGAGGGGAGCGGGCGGTCGGTGCGGCAGACGATGATGTCTGGCTTGATGCCGATCTCGAGGAGCGACTTCACGGAGTGCTGGGTTGGCTTCGTCTTGAGCTCACCCGCAGCCGCGATGAACGGCACGAAAGTCAGGTGGAGAAAGCACGAGTTCTCCTCGCCCACATCGAAAGAAAGCTGTCGCACGGCCTCGAGAAATGGCAGCGACTCGATGTCACCCACTGTGCCACCGACCTCCACGAGCGCGATGTCGCGCCCTTCGGCGACAGCGATGATGCGATCTTTGATCTCGTTGGTGATGTGGGGAATGACCTGTACGGTGCCGCCAAGGTAATCGCCTCGCCGCTCTTTCTTGATGACGGCGTCGTAGATCTGGCCGCTCGTGAAATTATTGCGCCGAGTCGTCGTGACCGAGAGGAAGCGCTCGTAGTGACCGAGATCGAGGTCGGTTTCAGCCCCGTCATCCGTGACAAAGACCTCCCCGTGCTGAAACGGGTTCATCGTCCCGGGGTCGACGTTGATGTAGGGGTCCATCTTGAGGACCGTGACGTTGAGGCCTCGGGCCTCGAGCAAAGCCCCGAGCGCAGCCGCGGTGAGTCCTTTCCCGAGCGAGCTCGCAACGCCGCCCGTGACGAAGATGAACTTGGTGTGCTTGTTCGCCATCGCTTCTACAACCTTGTCAGCCTAGCCAACTTCCAAAGCCAGCTCTGCCTCGGGACGTCTCAGATAGGTGGGGTCGACTCGGGGCGCTTTCGATGCATCGAAGAGGGCAGCCCGCCACTCGTTTCCGGCGAGCATGGCCACGTTGCTTCCGAGGGGGATGTGCATGGCAGGCCATGTCGATGTCGCGACTCCGTAGGCAAGGGCCCCCGAACCGAGAGCGACCGGCCTCGCGTCTGCCTCGGCAAGAGCTCGCACTTGCGAACCCGCCAAGGCGATGACCGCTTCGCACGTCCCCACGACTGGCGCAAGCAGGACCTCGGGATACCCGCTTCGCATGCGGAAGAGCGCACCGTAGACCTCGCTTTTCCTGGCATCGAGGAGAGGCATCACGAGCGACTCTGGAGTCGGGACATTCATGGCGAGCACCATGAGGGAACACACAGGCCATACAGGTATACCTGCACCGAGCGAGATCCCGAGGGCGAGGGACATGCCAAGACGAATTCCTGTGAAGCTTCCGGGACCGCGCCCCACTGCAATGAGACTCAGGTCAGCAGGACTCAGGCGATGCCGCGCGAGGGTCGCAGACACGAGCCCGAGCATGCTGTCGCGCTGCTTTTGCTCGCGCAGGAGTTGTACCTCATCGACGATTTCGTAGGTCGGGAGGCTCGGCGATGGTGTCGAGACGTCGCTTTCCGCAGGCCAGGTGACCCGTATCAGCCCGACACTAAAGTGGTCTCCACCAGAGTCGAGCCCCAGAATCAGGCTGGTTCTGCCTCGCGTCATGCGTCAGCCCCAGCACCGTTCGAGGTCGTATCGAAACACCACCACCATGAGGATCACGATGAAGGCGAGACCGGCGTAGGTCGCCATCATTCGTACACGCAGCGAGACAGGCTTTCGGCGGATACCTTCGATGGCGAGGAACACGATCTGCCCGCCGTCGAGGATGGGGATTGGCAGCAGATTCAGCAGACCGAGGCTCACGGAGAAACCCGCCATGAGCGCAAAGAAATAGCCCCAGCCGTACTCAGTGGTCTTCGAGGCGAGCTGCCCCATCAACACGGGCCCCCCGAGCCCGTCCTTGATCGCGACCCTGCCCGAAAAGAGGCCACCAAGGATCGACATGGTCTGAGCGATCGCGTCACCTATCCCCGCGGTCATCTGATGCCAGGCATAGGCGAGGCGCTGGTCGTTGGACACGAGTTCAGGAGGGGCCCGTTCGACCACGACTTCGATGCCGTGCATCCCGATCGTCGCATCTCGCTTCAACTCGTTCGGCCAGGGCACGCGAACGAGTCCGATCTGACCAGAAAGGGTCTTGTCACCGCGCCGCCAGGTGAGCTCTCCCCGGCCTTCGCCCACGGCTCGTATGGCGCGGTCGAAGAAGTTCCAATTGCCGCACCGCGTCCCCTGAAACGTAAGGAGCTCGTCACCGGTCGTGAGACCGATCTTCGCGGCAGGGGAGCCCGGCACGACCCGTCGTACGAGACATTCCGAAGTTCCGAGACCTCGATAGGGGTCATTCGAATCAGGCGGCAGTTCGAGGTTCTCGAGCGACCCAAGACCGAGCTCGAGAGGTCCGGCTGTGGAGGTCTCGAAACTGAGCAAGGCGACCTTGACGGTTCGACTCTCAGCTTGGCCGATGAGGTCGAGGGCTACGGAGAGCTGGTCGACGTGCACACCATCGACAGCGATGATCCGGTCCCAGTTCTGCATCCCGGCCTTCGATGCCACAGAGTTCGCGGCCACAGAAACGAGAGGCCTCACGTGGAGGGGCTCGATTCCGATTCGACCCCGGCTCCTCCGCATCAGCCCCGGCACGCTTTCGACCCGCTCCTCGGTGACACCAAGTGTCTCGAAGGTGATCGTACTCTCTTCGCCGTGGCGTCGCCTCGTAATCCGTACCTCGGCGCCACCCACGACGGGTTCCCCGTTTGGCCCCTCTACCTCGGTGTACTTGTCTCCAAGGGTATTCGAGACCTCCCACCAGTAGGCGGTCTCCTTCCCGTCGATCGCCACAATCTGGTCGCCAGGCCTGAGCCCTGCCCGCCAAGCGGGACCGTTGGGGTCGACTGCGCCGATTCGGCTCGACAGGAGCTCTCCCTCGCTGAGTCCAGCGATGAAGTAGATGACGAGCGCGAGCATGATGTTGAAGGCCGGGCCCGCCACCATCACAAGGAAGCGCCGCCACACGGGGCGAGCGTTGAAAGACACCTCCTCGATCTCCGGAGGAACGACTTCATGGGGGTCGGTTCCGAGCATCTTCACGAAGCCACCGAACGGAAGCATGCCGACGGTGTAGACCGTTGGAGGCAAATCCGGCCGGGTCTGGCGTCCTTTTCTCGTCCAGATCTTCGGTCCGACACCGATCGCGAACTCGACCACGTGAACGCCCATCCAACGCGCAAGCAGGTAGTGCCCGAGCTCGTGGATGAGGATCAGACCGCCAATCATGAGGACGACGTAGAAGATTCCCACGAAGCCTCTCTAACAGCTTGTTCCCTTCACGTCAGTGTCAAACACGTCGACTCTCATTCCTCGGCCATCCCCGGGACTTCGCAGGTGACGCGCGCGTCCGCGACGCTCTGCTCGAGGGCACGGACGCGCAGGAGCCTCCGGGCATCAGCGCGCGAATTCGCTCGGATAGCGGAGAACGACAAATCCGGTCTCGAACTTGTTGGTCGTGACACTCAGCTGGTAGCAACGGCCTGCCTCGAGAGGAGCACCGCCCGCGGGCGCACCGTGGGTGGTGCTCGCGTCTTCTGCCCCCTCGGCGACCATCCCGTAAGTCACCGGCCCCGGGAAGCCCGCAGGGAAGGCGATTGCCGCAAGTGCCCAATAGGCCGCCCCGTCGGTCACGACCTGGCCCGGCAGAATCGGCAGGGTGGCGTTCGGATCCGTTACATAGACGGCGAGCGCATTACCCTCGGCCGCGTCCCAAGACACGATGGGCTGCCCCTCCTCGGTGAAGGTCACGGTCACAGGGACATCTCCCCCCGGGCCCTCGGGACACCCCGTCGTCACCGGGGGCCGGATGAGACGCCAGGCGACACCTTCGACGACGAAGCCCGGCCCCGTAAGGGTCAACGCTCCCGAAGCCTCGTCGGCGACGCCGTCGGCATCGAGGTCGACGAGACGAGCCCTGAGACCGCGCGAGTCTCCGAGGGCAGTTCCCGCGGGTACCGGCACTCCAGGAACAATCAGGTCCGCGCCGGAAACGACCGCGTAGCCCGTGTAGGTGAGTTCGTCCCCAAAATTGAAAAGCAGCTCGGGGTTCACGTTGGGGACCGAAACCGTCAAAGGAGTCGTGACTGCAACAGTGCGGGAATTGTCGAAACGTCCGTTGGCGAAGTCCGGAAATGGTACGTTGACGACCCAACGGTAGTCACCCGACATAGTGAGGGTCGGCGCCGCTGCGGTCGAAAACGACAGGGTCAGGGACGGTGTTTGGCGCTCGTCCGAACTCTGGAAGCCCTCGCCGACCTCCACCTCGTATCGACTCGAGTGATCGAGGGGGCTCGCGGGGGTGATCGTCACGCGATGGTCTTTGGAACTCACCTGAGCGTCGACTGGCGCACCGTTGCCATCGACGAGGCGCACCTTCGAGAGGTTCTCTGGTGTATCGAGGACAAGCGTCGAGAACGTGAGCCGTATCGGCCTGTCGACGGCAGCCTCGAGCTCGTTCTTCGCGGGAGTCATGGCAATGACGGTGAAGTCACGCGCAGTGAGCTCGGCGACATAGCGGGTCAGAAGGTCGATGTCCGAATCGGGCAGAGGCGAGTCGGCGAATGCATCGACAGCGGCCTCCACGGCTCTTCTGAGGGTACTCGCATCGCCGTGTTTGAGCCACGCGACGTGGCGATAGGAACCGATCAGCGAGGGCACGTCGGAAAGTCCCTCGGTAATTCCCTCCTCGAGCAGGCGACGATTCGTGGTGAGCGCGCCTCCGTGGCAAGAGGTGCACCCCGCCTCCTCGAAGACCGCTTCGCCGAGCTTGGCCTCGTCGCTCATCGAGCCGTCTCGACGCGTGAGCCCGTTCGCAGGAGGGGGCGGCATGATCGCTTCGAGATAGGCGGTGAGCGCGAGCGCTTCTACCGATGTGGGCTTGACTCCGATGTTGACGGGTCCCGTGTGCGCGAAATTGCGGGCCGAGGCGCTGTAGCCATCCCAGCCGAGCGGCATGGTCGCCTCGAGCCAGAAGAGAGGTCGGGGGGAATGGCGGGACTCGAAAGGACCTGCCTTCCAGACGAGCGTATCGCTCAATCCGTCCACATGGCAGGTGTTGCAGCTCCATTGGACGCCGTAGGTCTCACCTGCTCCGGTGAAGAATCGCTGACCTTCCGCAACCTGCTCGTCGCGGGTCTCGACACCTGTAGAAATCGTTCGCGTCATCGAGTCCTGGGCGACTTCGGTCACAACCCAAGACTGAGCACCGTGAGCGTAGATCCGACCATCATGGGCGAGAAGTGCCCGGGGCCGTCCAGAAGCAGCCACGCGAATTCGTTCTTCCAGGGTATCGATGTCGAGGCCGAGCACCTCGTCCGTACCCTCGCTCGAGAGCCAGATGCGACCACCAAGGATCTCGATGTCGCGGAGACCGACGACTGGTCCGGACGAAGTCGTCTGTCGACCGAGATCCACGGCTTTCCTGACCATTCCAGTGTTGGTATCGACCATCATCAGCTCGTGCTTGAAGGCTGCGAGTCCAGGCTTGGGTGCGACGAAATCGGCATAAGGATCGCCTCGCGTGTGGGCGATGTAGAGGCTCGTGTCGTCAGGACCAGGATGGAGCGCTGTGATGGTGTGCCCCACGTCGTTCAGAAAACGCACCTCATAGGTATCGAGATCGATGCCCGCGAGGTCTCGCTCCGTCTCGATTGGGTCACTGCCGAAGGGCGCGCGATCAGCCTGACCCGAACGATAGGATGCGACCCAAAGGGTATTTCCGACGACAGTCATCGCGAGCGGGTCTTTCACGACCTCGATCCGCTTCACCACCGTTCGCTTCGCAATGTCGACGACCGCGACGGCATCTTCGGTCGCGAGGGCGACGAATGCGCGTTCACCGTCCGGACTCAGAACAATCTCGGCGGGCTCGTCGCCAACCCACACGGCATCGACGAGACGCCTCGAGGCGAGGTCGACGAAGCCAACGGTGTCGCTCGCGCGACATGCCACGACGACGACGTTCGAGCCCTCGCTCGAGGCGATTGCGACTGGCCATGCGCCGACTGCGATCCGCTCCTCAGAGCCATTCGGACCGATTCGGGAGAGACTCGAGTCCCAGACGTTGGCGGTCCAAAGATCATCGCCGACGCTCAGGAGAGAGCTCGAGGGGTAGTAGTTGAAGTGCTCGAATCCCATGCGGTCGACCACCTCGAGCTCGACCCGATCGGTCCGGTCGGGCAGACCGAAAACCCAGCGCCCCTTCGCATCGGGGGTCAGCCTCGCTCCTCCGCCCTCGCTCACAAGCTCAGCGAGAGCGCCCTCTGGCCGACTCTCGATCCGCCATGTGAGACCTTCACAGTCTCCTCCCGGAGTCGGCAGCCAAAACGTCTCGCCCATCGGAAACCTGCCAGAGGGCTGCCTGAAACCGTCGTCGAACGCACACACCGCCTCGTCCGGGGTGTCTCCTGGCCCTTGAACCTCCGAATCAACTGCGTCGCTCTCCATCCTCGCGGGGCCAGCGTCGCCACAGCCTGCGGAGATGCTCGCGCCGGCCGCCACCATCACCAACGAACGAATTGATTGTTTTGAAACCATGCCAACGGATCGACAAAAGCTACAGACATGTCAAGCAATAGCTTCTTTTAGCGCCATTATTGGAGCCCCAGAAACGTTCAAAACCCCGGCACAAACGGAGCGATGTGAACGTTTAAGGCCCCACTCATAACGAGGTCGGAGATCGGGTGCGAACGGTCCCACGACGACCAGCAAGCCGTCCGAGGACCCAGCTCAGAATCGCCGAAGACAAGCGGCAGCGGGGCCGGTGCACGCCGCCAAGGATTCGTCGGCGACTAGCACAAGACCACGCGAAACCAGGCAAGACCAGGCCTTCCCTTGACATCCAGGGACCATTGCGGTGACGGTCCCGTCGCCATGTCCGACCCAGCCATCTGCCCCACGTGCAATATGCGACTTCCGGACAAGACCGCCGACGGGGTCGCCCCTCCCTCTCGCCCCTTCTGCTCGAACCGTTGCAAGCTCGTCGACCTATCCCGTTGGCTCGGCGAGGAGTACCGGGTCGCGGGCCCCCCGGTGGGTGATGGCTTCGCGCCTGACGACGACCTCGAAGATTCGCACGAAGCTTGAGCATTCCAGCTCCCCTCCGAGATTCCGAAGTCCCAATCGCAGGAGTCCGAGACATGCCTTTCGCTCGGTTTTTCCAGAGATCGACGCACCTTGTTCAGTGCCTCGTCACGATGCTCGCCCTCATGGGGTGTGCCACTCCTCCCGTAAACAACTATGAGGCATCTTCGAACATCACGCGAAGCAGCTCGCTCCTTCGCCCAGCTGTTCGCGCGGAGAAGCTCGATAACGGCCTCGAAGTGCTGATGCTTCCCGAACTCGATTCGCCGCTCGTCTGCCTTCAGGTCTGGGTCAAGGTCGGGTCTGTCGACGAACACCCCCGACGTCCCGGAGAAGCCCACGGCATCACGGGCCTCTCCCACTTTTTCGAACACCTCATGTTCCAGGGCACTGCGCGCTACCCCAATTACGACATCGCTCTCGCCGAACTCGGCGGCCGCAACAATGCCTTCACCTACCAGGACGCCACCGTTTTCTGGTCCTGTGCACCGCGCGAGCACCTTTCGACTCTCATCGACATCGAGGCCGACCGGTTCGCCAACATCAAGGTCGATTTCATCCACCTCGAGCCTGAGCGCGAGGTCGTCAAAAGCGAGCGCCGCCAGACAGTCGACGCGGACCCGGGCGAAGTCGCTGAGGAGCGCGCCATCGCGCTGACCTTCGACCGCTTCCCCTACCAGTGGGGCCCCATCGGCTGGATGAGCGACCTCGACAGCATCCCCCTCGAGGAAGCGCAGCGCTACCACGCCAAGCACTACACCACCGACCAGACGCTGCTCGTCGTGGCCGGAGGGTTCGACTCAGACCTCATCCTCAAAGAGATCCGCGCGACCTGGGGCCAATTAGCCGCCCCGAAACGCCCGCCTGACTTCCAGACGCGCTCGGAGCTCCAACCCCTCATTGCCCCCCTACCCGGCCAGAGGGAAGACCACATTCTTCAGACCTCGGCCCAAACCCAGGTCGTCTGGACCTTCCGAGCCCCGGCCCCATCACGTGCGTCGCTCCGTGAATACGCAGCCCTCGAGCTCATCGACTGGGCACTCACAGGAGGCAAGGCCGGTCGCCTTGCGCGGCGTCTCGTCTATGCCGAGCCTCCCCTCCTCTCGAGCCTCTCTGCCAGACTCACCCCCTTACGCTTCCCCTTCGCCTACGTCTGGCGCGCCGAGCTCCTTCAAGAGACTCGTGTGAGTGACGTCGAACGCATCATCGAAGACGAGTTCACCCGTATCGCCTCAGTAGGCCTCGAGCAGGCGGAGCTCGAACAAGCCGTGGCCTCCCTGCGCGCCGAGCTCGTCAAGAGCACGCTCTCGCTGAGCGATCGCGCCGAGGCGCTAGGCTTTTCCTGGTCCTCGACGGGCACTCCTTTCGGGCTCTTCGACCGCCTTGAGCTCTATGCCGCTATGACCTCGGAAGACCTGAAGTCCGCCGCCCGTCGATACCTCAACCCAAAGATGCGGACCCGGGTCACGGTCGTTTCGCCCGATCGCCTCGTGGCCCTCGCGAGGTCGATCCTTGCCGTAGATCCCAACGCAGCCCCCCTCGAAGGGCCCTTGCTCACTTCGGTTCAGCTTTTTCTCGAGTCGATTGCGCTGAAGAGAGAGAAGCGCGAGCTCGTTCGGGAACTGAAGGCCATCGCCCTCCTCGTTGAGCGCGCCGCTCGCGCCAGGGACAAAGCAAATCCCGAGGAACGCACCGCGATCGATGACTACATGCAGAACAACGAGATGGGCTCGGTGGAAAGAAACGCACGCCTCGAACTCGCGACAAAAGACCACACAGCGCGGGTAAAGACCCTTGAGACAGCGCGCGAGGCGCACCTCAAAGCTGTCTCCCGTCTCGCGAAGCAATCGAGGGCGAGACTCTTCACAGCTCCCCTGCTCTCGCTCGCGAAGCTCCTCGCGACGACGCTAGACGCGCCGCTTCCGGAAGCCCCATCGATAACCTCGCAGTCTCCTCCACGACGAGACCTAATCGCCGTCGAAGAGCTCGTCCATCAACTGTTCTACGCCACCGCGCTCGATGCCCGGGAACAAGCGCGCTCTGCCCAAGCGATTTGCGCCTCGGTTCTCGAGCGCGCCGCAAGGCTCCTCGAAGGTCCACTCGAGCCCGAGCTCACACGTATCACCGAGACCACTCTCGAGCTCGCCCGAGACCTCAATCGCAGAAACCTCGACCTCGTCGATGCCCCTGTAGGAGGTCGCTGATGCGCCACAAGAATCTGTCGCTCGTCAGCACGCTCTCGACCCTCTTCACCCTCGGCTGTTTCATCTCAACTCCTGTCTTCGCCCGAAAGACGCTCGAACCGACGCGTTTCCCCCTACCCCCTGCCCTTCGGTACGAGCTCGACAACGGGCTCCGCGTCATCCTCATCCCCAACCCGACAAGCCCCATCCTCGAGCTCCAGTTCGGCTTCCGCGCTGGCTCTGCAGCCGATCCCCCGGGCCGCGAAGGGACCGCCTCGCTCCTTGGCACGCTCATCACTAGCGGCCTCGAAGAACTCCCCGAACAGGCCCTCGCTGGCGAACTCGCACGCGTCGGAGGCACCATCTCAGCGGACGTCTCGACCGAGGCCTTCGCAGTGCAGGGCCAGGTCCCGACCTTCGTCGAGGCGGACGTTCGCCGTTTTCTCGACATCTACTTCTCCTGCATCCTCGACAATCCGCTTCCTACCGAAGTCGTGAGCCGCGAGAAGGCCCTCCGCTCGGGTCTCTTCGCAAAGCTGCTCGACAACCCTGACGCCCTCGCCGACATCGCAGCCCGCCTCCTCTCGCTCGGTGCCCCCGATGGCCGCCCCACTTTTGGGACCCCGACCTCGGTCTCCGCCATCTCGCGCGACGATCTCGTGTTCTTCCGCGACCGCGTCTTCCATCCGAAGCACGCGGTTCTCGTCATCGGAGGCGCCTTCCAACCCGAGGCAATGCTCACATTTCTCGAGTCCCGCATGGCCCGCTGGTCTCCTAACACCACGCTCACTCAGGGCTCTATCCCCGGCCGCTTCCGCAGGTTCTGCCGCGACGGTCGTTGCCTCGACAACCCGGGCGCCGACCCTCAGGCAGCCTCCCACAAAGTTGACATCGTCCACATCGTCGTCGAGAGTGACGCTCTCCCGCAGATCCCCTTCCGGCTCACATCCACCGCCCCCTACGCCCTCCTCGCGCGCGAGTGGTCCGCCTACCAGCTCGGTGCTTTCGTCCTCGGCGGTGACTTCACCTCGCGTCTCATGCAAACACTCCGCGTCCGCGAAGGCCTCACCTACGGGGCCTACTTCAGCACTGACCCGAGCGCCTATTCGCTCGGCACGATGATGGTCTCGACCGACGCGACACCCGATGCGCTCACCCGCGCCATCGCACTCGCAAATGAGGAACTCATCGCAATTTCGAGCGGCCCGATCCCCACCGAAGAACTCGAGCGAGGGCGCAAGATGCTCCTCGAGTCATTCGCCTTCAAATTCGAGACCGTCTCCCACTCCGTCGAGCAATTCCTGAGCCTCGAACTCGCCTCGCTCCCCCTCTCCTGGCTCGCCGACTGGAAAACCCGACTCGCAGCTCCCTCTAATCTCGAGGTTCAGACCGCACTGAGCACGCTCGTACCCAAGAATTTCTCGCTCGTCGTCGCTGGGCCCGCCTCGCTCGGCGAGACCCTCGCAGCCTTCGGCACTATTCGCACCATCGAAGCCCGCACGCTCATCGAATCCGGACTCGGCCCCTGACATGGAGAGCTTCCGCATCGCTCCAGTCGACATCCGCGCCCGCATCGTCTTCGAGAGAGACGGACTGCTCGTCATCGACAAGCCGCCGGGCTTGCTATCCTCAGGTCCGCCTCACCAGATCTTCGGCGAACCCGAACCACGCCGCTCTGTCGAAACCCTTCTGAATAGCGCCCTCAAGCGCCCTGTCTGGGCCATCCATCAGCTCGACCTGCTCACCTCCGGCCTCAACTGTTTCGCCCTCAAGCGCTCACTCGTCACTCGATTTTCTGATTGCTTGAAAATCGAACAAACAAAGTACTACCTCGCCGTGGTCCACGGGCACATGCCCCTCAAAGGTCGTTCGGTCGACCTCCCCCTCGGCCTCGTGAGAGACCCACGCACAGGCAAGAGCTTCCCCGCGGTCGTATCGCCCTCCGACCCGAGCGCGAAATCAGCCCATTCCTTTGTGCGCCCCCTGGCGACAAACGCAGCCAGCTCGGCAACCCCCGCAACCCTCGTCGAGGTCGTGCTCTCGACGGGGCGCCAACACCAGGTCCGCCTCCACCTCGCGGCACTCGGCCACCCACTCATCGGCGAATCGCTTCACCGCGACCCGCCATGCAGGCTCCATCCACGGCACGCGCTCCACGCCTCCTCGCTCGCGCTCGAACTAGAGAAGGGCAAGCCGCGCTGCCTCATCGAGGCCCCGCTCCCAGAAGACATGCAAACCCTGATCGCCCGCCTGGAGCTCCCTCACGCGCCATCATGAGCCAAACTCATGGCTCACCCCCTGCCCTGCCCTGCACAAAGACCGTCGCGCTTGCGCGCAGAAAAACAGCGGAGTCCCCGAGGCCCACCCGAAGGACCGCCTCGACCGAAAACTCCTCGAGGGTCCCCTCACCAATCACCGCGACGCCAGGCTCCTCACTCGAAAAAGACACCCCTTCTGGGGAGCTCCAGTTCACTAACGCAGTCACATCGACGGTCGCGTTCAGCGCCGCATCTCGTACGTCCTCGCCATCGCTTACCTTGCTCGCCGGTGCAAACACCCCCTCCACCTTGAATTCCACCCGCTCGCCAAGCGCAGCGGTGACCGATGCCGGTGTCACGACGATCGTCGAAAGCCCCATAAGACACGCATCGAAGAGCGGCCCTGGTTGTTCCAGGGGTTGAGCCGGGTTCAACACGTCTGCACAACCCACCGGGTCGATACACAGATTCTCCACGCACAAGCCGCTCTCGCACTCCGCAGGTTCACCGCAGGTGGAGCCCACCGGCAACTTGGCATTCCCGTCACACCCCACCACACCTGCCACCGCCAAAATCCAAAACGCTCTCATGTGGACCCCTTCGAAGACATTCGCCTGACTCTTCCCACCGCCTGGAGATTATCGTCAAGCCCAGTTCCGAGGCCCTTACCACCCCACCAGCCTCTTGCTGCAAGCTCTCTCTTCCCGCATCTCCTCCATTCGTGCTACCCCGCCCCCACCTCGGGTCCCCGCACCCCTGTAAGCAGGAGCTCTCATGGACGTCCAGACCACAGTCGCCCTCGTCACCGGAGGAGCCTCCGGGCTCGGCCTCGCCACCGCCAAACGCCTCGTCCGCCTCGGCGCGAAGGTCGTCCTCGCCGACCTCCCGAAGAGCAACGGCGCGGCCGAAGCCGAAGCCCTCGGAGAGAGCGCCCGCTTCGCCCCGACTGACGTCACCTCAGAAGCCGATGTCACCGCCGCTGTCGACCTCGCCTACTCCGCCTTTGGTAACCTCAACCTCGTCGTCAACTGCGCGGGTATCGCCATCGCCCTCCGCACCCTTACGAAGGAGGGTGCCCACCCCCTCGACACCTTCCAGAAGGTCATCAACGTCAACATCGCGGGCACCTTCAACGTCATCCGCCTCGCCTCGCTGCGCATGCAGCACAACACCCCGAACGCCGGCCTCGAGCGTGGCGTCATCGTCAACACAGCATCCGTCGCCGCCTTCGACGGACAGATCGGGCAGGCCGCCTACTCCGCGAGCAAGGGCGCCGTCGTCGGCATGACGCTGCCCATCGCGCGCGACCTCTGCAAGCTCGGCATTCGCGTCTGCACCATCGCGCCCGGCCTCTTCAAGACCCCGATGCTCGCTGGCCTCCCCGAGGTCGTCCAGAACCAGCTCGGCCAACAGGTCCCCTTCCCGAACCGCCTCGGCGACCCCGACGAATACGGCCAGCTCGTCGTCTCCATCCTCGAGAACGCCATGCTCAACGGCGAGGTCATCCGCCTCGATGGCGCCCTCCGCATGCCCCCGAAGTGACCTGAACCCCAACGAACGCGGGCCGCTCGGGAACGAACCTGACGGAACCCGCGTTCGCGAGGTCCCTTCCCCGGAGCCGACATGCGACACCTACTCCTCATCGCGCTGCTCCTCATCGCGACCCTCACGGCCCCATTCGCCGAAGCGCGGCCGCCTCGTTCGACCTGGGTCGCCAACCCTGGCATCGAGCTCAATGCGCCCCTGCGCGAGGCGATCGACCGCGTCGGCGAAGCCTACTACAAGAAGACGAGGCGCCGCTTCACGGTCACGAGCGGCGTCCGCCCGCCCGAACGCCAGGCCCGCGCCATGTACGCAAAGCTCATGGCCGGAGGTTCACTGTCGATCTATCGCAATCAGGCGCTGACCGAGCCTCTGCTAAGGGCCTACCGCGACGGCCGCAAGAAGCGCCAATCGAGAGACCGCATCATCGCTTCGATGACCGACATCCTCAAAGACCAGGTCGCCCGCGGCCGCTACATCTCACGCCATCTGCGCGGTCGCGCCTTCGACGTCGGCACGACCGGCCTCACGAAGAAGCAGCGCCAGGCCTTCATCGCGGCCGTCCGCGAAGTGGGCGGCATGAGGGTCATCGTCGAAACCAAGCCCCCGCATTTCCACGTCGAGATCCTCGCCCCACCCACTGATAGCGCAGACAAGGAAGACCCCGACGACGGCGAGAGGACCGACATCGAGGTCGAGGACGCCCCGAAAAAGAACCCCTGACCTAGGCCCTCATCTCGCCTCGGCAAGGCACTCGGGCATGACCTCGACGATTGCCCTTGCCTCCCCTTCATTACTGCAGAAATGAGGCGCAAGCCGAAGGCGCCCATCGGGGATCGTCAAGATGACCCCGCGTCTCCCGAGCGCACTCAGCAAGCGCCTCAGCACCACCCCGGGGGGTGGCCTGAAACTCAAGATGCCAGACCGACCGACCTTCGCGCGCTCGGACTCGAAACCGAGCTCGCACAGCGGCCCCTCGACGAGGTCGTGCAGACCCTGCACCCAGTCGAAAGTCTCCCGAACGCCCGCCTCGCGGCACAGCCTCACCCCCTCGAGGGTCGCAAACACGGCGGCCGACGAGGTCGACCCCGACTCGAGGACCCGCGGCTGCGGCAGTGGCTCCCTCTCGACCTCGAGCTCGTCCGGGTCGAAGAGGAACTTCGTTCCATCGACCACACTCAACCAACCCGCCATCGCGGTGCCGAGCTCGCACTTCCCCCGCTCCGACGCATACACCCAGCCGAGTCCATCGAGTCCGAGCAGCCACTTGTGGCCACCCCCCACTGCGAAGTCGACCTCTTGAGTCGCGAAATCCATCGGCACGATTCCCGCCGCCTGGATCGCGTCGACCGCAAGCAACGCCCCGTGCCGGTGACACACCTCGGCCATCGCCCCGATCGGCAGGGCGAGCCCCGTCTGGAACTCGACTGCAGAACACGCGACGAGCCTTATTTGCTCACTTTTCAAGATACTCGATAATCGCTCAATACCACGACCGACATCCCGAAAATCCTCGGCCGCGAGCTTCACAACCCTGAGCCCGAAATCCCTCGCCGCCTGTTCCCAGGGGATGACGTTCGTCGGGAACTCGCCAGTGAACAGGACGATCCCATCCTGCTCCCTCCATCTAAAAGACCGGGCGAGCCCGATGACCGACGCGGTGGTGCCCGAGGTCAGCGCATAGTCTCCGGGCTCCCCACCGAGCAACCCCGCGAGTTCCGCTCTCAGCGCCTCGCGCGCGGCAATCGCCTCGCCGAAGGCCGCCGGCCCTCTAGCCGCAAGAGCATGATGCCAGCGCGTCACTGCATCTTCAGCGCGCCTCGACAGCGGTGATATCGCGGCAAAGCTCCAGAACGCGCGCGCCTCGAGCCCTGGGAAATAGGTCTGTCTCGTCCCCTGCATGCCCCGGTTCATAGGCCCTCTGCGGAGTCGCGACAAGGCGCTTGTCTCAGGCCATCGGCTCGGCGATCGTCACGGACATGGTCTCATCGCGGACGCCTTTGAAACACCTGAGGCCCGCAGTTCGCGCCATGTCGCGGAATCTCAGTCCTCAATGCCGTTTGGCTCACCTCCCTCCGCATCTCGAGGTGCTTGACCTCACGGCACGAGACTCACGACAATGCGCTCGCGCTGCTCAGGACCGAGCTGCATCGAGAGGCACGAAGTGAAATCCCCTTCCGCATCCCACCGCCAGGCAACCCTCCCAATGATAGCGGCGTGCCTTTTCGCAGGGCTTTCAGGCTGCTCGAAGGGGTCCAACAGCGCGGTGGACCACCTCGACGGCACAACGCCCGCCGACGTCCTCGAGGGCGATGTCCAACGCCCCTCCGATCTCACCGAACCAGTGCCTGACGCCACGGCCGATACGCTCCCTCATTCCGATGACACCTCGACAGCCCCATCCAACGACACCTCTGGGGGCACGGACACCGCACCAGGCCCGGACGTCTCCCTGCCAGACCCCGGCACGTTCGGTGCGTCCTGCAATGACGACCAGGAGTGCGACTCCCGTCATTGCGTCCCGACCCCCGACGGCCTCCGATGCTCGAAGACCTGCTTCGAGGATTGCCCCACCGGCTGGGCCTGTGCGGGTGTCACCGAAGCCTCTCAGGACGTGACCTTCATCTGCCTCCACCGCTTCGGCCTCCTCTGTCAGCCGTGCCACACCACCGCCGACTGCAACCAGGGCGTCGCTGGCAGCGTCAGCGCCTGTGTCAACCGGGGCGACAGCGGCAGCTTCTGCGCACTGACCTGCGAATCGGATCGCGGCTGCCCCGCGGGCTACACCTGCGCCGACACGCCTAGCGACGGCAAGCGCTGCCTCCCCTCGAGCGGCGAATGCGAGTGCAACCCCTCGGGTATCACCCTCGGAATGTCGACCGACTGCCGCTTCTCCAACGCCTTCGGCACCTGCGGCGGCCTCCGCACCTGCGGTGCCGACGGGCTCACCGAATGCGCTGGCTCCCCCGCCACAGCCGAACTCTGCGACACCGTCGACAATGACTGCGATGGCTCTGTCGACGAGGACATCCCTGCCGAGCCATGCGAGGTCGAGGCTGTCGCGGGCCGCTGTGTCGGCGTCACCTCGTGCACAGGCGGGAAAACCATCTGCGTCGGTCAAGAGGCCTCGACCGAGCGATGCAACGGGCTCGACGACGACTGCAACGGCACGACGGACGACGGCTTCGTTGACAGCGACCGCGACCAGAAGGCGGACTGCGTCGACCCCGACGACGACAACGACGGCGCTCTTGACCCCATCGATTGCGCCCCTCTCGACCCAGCCCGCTACCCCGGCGCCACCGAAACCTGCAACGGTCGTGATGATGACTGCGACCTCTTGACCGACGAGCAGAACGCGACCGGTTGCCGCGCCTTCCTTCGAGACGCCGACGCCGACACCTACGGAGACAGCGCGTCGGCCCGGTGCCTCTGTGGCCCCGACCTCGCGAGCCGCTTCGTGGTCGAGATCGGCGGCGACTGCAACGATCTTGACCAAACGGTCAAACCCGGCGGATCCGAGGTCTGCAACGGCGTCGACGACGACTGTGACAGCCAGGTCGACGAGGGCGTCGCCTCTCCTTGTGGCGGCTGTTCCCCCGTATGCGTCCTGACCTCGGGCGACCGAGGCAGCACCGAACTCGACCCGAACAACGCCGAGCCCAACGCCATGACCACGAACCCCGACGGCTCGCTGTCGCTCGCGACCTCGAGCGTCGCCATCCCCTTCATCTGGATCGCGAACTCCCCTCAGGACACGGTTTCGAAGCTCGACACCTCCACAGGCCGCGAGGTCGGGCGCTACATCGTGTGCGACGACCCGAGCCGAACGGCCGTCGACCTCAACGGGGACGCCATCGTCGCCTGCCGCGGAGACGGCCGCGTCATGAAGATCGCGATTATCGAGTCCGACTGTATCGACCGCAACGGCAATGGCCGCATCGACACCTCGCGAGACCTCAATAACGACGGCGTCATCGGCTCGATCGCCTCCGGTGAGCGCGTCTCCGCCGACGAGTGCATCCTCTGGAACGTGGTCGGCGACCTGGCCTGCGGCGCGCGTGGCGAGCGCTGTGGGCGCGCGGCCGGAGTCGACAAGGACAACAACGTATGGGCTGGGTTCTACGGCTCCCAGCGTATCGTCAAGCTCGACGGGCGCACGGGCGCGACCCTGAAGAGCCACAGCGTATCGTTTTCCCCCTACGGACTCGCGATCGGCGGCGATGGAATCCTCTGGGTCGCCTCTCGCGGCGGCATGGGGCTTGGCAAGGTCCACCCCGAGCTCGGCGAGCAGGGCTTCTGGCCGATGCCCGCAGGCCGCTACGCCTACGGCATGGCCATCGACCATCTCGGCCGTGTCTGGGTCGCGACAGGTGAGCACAATGGCGTCTCCCGCTTCGATCCTGTCACCCAGACCTGGGCCAATTTCGGCCCCTGGGACTCGCGCGGTCGCACTCGCGGCGTGGCCGTCCGAATCGTCACCAACGCCGAGGGCGGGGTCACGGGCTCGCAGGTCTTCATCGCGCACCACGACTGGCTCGACTCGGGCTGCGCCAACACTGGCCACCGCAATGTCACGATGCTCGACGCGGTCACTGGAGCCGAGATCCGCAACCTCGATCTCGGCGGTCAGTACGGCCCCGTCGGCGTCGCGGTGGCGAGCGACGGCATGCTCTGGACCTGCAACCAGTGCACATCCAACGCCACCCGCATCAACCCAGATACAGGCGTTGTCCTCGGCAACCACCCGGTCGGCGCGAACCCCTACACGTACAGCGACATGACGGGCTATGCCCTCCGGACCATCACCGCACGCTCTGGCTATTACCGCCAAACCTTCCGCGGCTGGGACGTGGGCATCACGAAGTGGTCGGCGATCTTCCTCGAGGCCGTTCTTCCTGGCGAAGGCCTCTCTTTCGCCCGCCTCCGATACCGCACCGCCGACTCGCTCGGAGCGCTCTCCGTGACCCCGTTCTCGGCCTCGGCAGGTCCTTTCCCGCCCGCGGCGCTCCCGCTCGAGATCGACGCCCAGGGCCGCTTCATCGAGGTCGAGGTCACACTCGGCACCGATGACCCGTCATACATCCCGACGCTTCGCGGAGTATCGGTGATCGGAGACCAGCTCTGACAACCATGCGTCGCCAGACGTCGCTAGCCGAGGCCCAAAGTCGCTCGCCGAGGCCCTGAACGGATGCGCGTCGCCGCATGCTCGACGAGCACGAGCGGTGCTTCGCGCAAGGCTGACAGGGCCTGCGCTCGTCAGGTCAAATCGGCCACGCTCGATGCCGCCTTGACTTTGCGGGTTCCTCAAGCGAGGCCTCGGGCGTCAAGGGCCGAAATGCAGCGGGGCAGCGGGGCCCAAACAAAAACGCCCGACGAGGTTTCCCTCGCCGGGCTGTGTTTGGTGTGGATGGCTCCGATTTCGCGCGATCCCACAGGGGAAGGTCCATCGAAGACTCACAAGGTCGGTACTGAACTCGTCTTTTCGAGTTCAACCCTCTCATCGCATTTCAGCGAACTTCAGAGTTTTGACCCCTGAGATGCTGCGCCCTATTGGTTTGACGCTGACCACCTCGAGCTTCGCTCTTTCGAACTGCTCCTCATGGTCTCATCCCAAGATGGGTGCGCGGGTTCAACCTGCACCATCCTCTCATGTCCTTACTTGTGCGTTCAGAGTGTTCCCGGACTAGAGCAGTGAACGTTCACGCAGCGAAGACTTTCGTCCTCGTCACAATCTCGCTTCTTTTCTCTGGTCCCTTGCTACTCCCGTGTCTCGCGACTCGGGTACGCCTTCTGGATTTCTCGGGCCCTACGACGCTTCCTGGGTCACCTGCCTTGAATCACTGTCTCCTCGCGACTTTCGCCACGCGACTACCAGCAACCAACCGAGTTTACCTCACCCGGTATGCGGCACATCTAAGCGCTGCTTGCGCAACGTCCTCAACATGGATCACCGCTCGACCATTCTCAGGTCGAATCGTCCTTGGGTCCCACCCTTCAGAGGTTTCTCCCCATCTTTGCCACCTGTTCCTCTCGGAACGAGTTTTCCTCCTTGCCGTTCATCTCCTTGCGAAGACTCGACTGCGAGGATTTGAGCATCAGATGGACGCGTTCACTCGAACCCGCGGTATTTCACGCAGGAGACGAGGTCGCTCCTCTCTTGGTCGTTTCCCCCCTCCGAGGTTTGGACTTTCGGCAACTCGAGCCCGTTTCCGGGAACCCGCGCTGCACGTCCTATCTCGCCCTTCATCCGCTTTCGCAGATGTCTTTGTCAGGGCTCCTCTCATGGGCTTGTATCGCAATCTCAAGCTGGACATATCAACGTGGTCTTTCGGCCTTATCGATCTTGCCCGCCCCGGATTGCGTGCGCTCTTCAGAGTGTCAGAGACAGAACGGTCGACTCGATGTTCTCGAGTCCCCCTCCCTGGGGTCTTGTCCGCAAGCCCTTCCGCGTGGCCGTTGTAAGCCCCGCGGAACCTCGCGGTCCCCATGGACGCGACGTCGTCGCCATCCGAGACAAGTAGTGCACCCTCAGGACACCCCTTTTCAAGGCATTTTTTTTCGAGACGCCCAAGAATCATTCTAACAAATTGTATTCACTAATACTTCCAATCCCGCCCTTGGCGACCCGTCATTGACGGCCGGTATCGCCCTCCGTCACAATTGACCATCAACCGTTTGATTTTACGAGCGATCCAATCTCACGCGGAGAGGCACTCCCAAGAGTTTCTTCCTCTGTAGGTCGCAAATCGTGCTCACCAGCTCTGCTCCGTCGACACCGTCAAAGGGAAGCGGCAACTCGAGCTGCCGATCCGCCCCGGCGATCACGATCGTCGCGTCGCCGAGTTCGACCCGCTCGAGCTCCTCCCAGCGGAACGACGCCGAGACCTCATCGCCCACGTTCCACCTCACGCCGTCCTCGCCGAGGACGAGGACCCGTTCGACACGAAGAATGCGCTGCAGCCGCGTGGCGAGCCACAGAGGACCGCACATCACCGCGACCATCCCCAGGATATACGCGGCAAGCCAAGGACTCCCGAAGTCGACCCGCTTCACCCGGAGGAGTCCGAGGACCAAGGCACCGAGTAGAACGAAGGCGACGGCCTGCAGCCATGCGATGCTCAGCGAACGTCTGACCGACGGCCGAAACCAGGCGATCGGAGCATCCCGCCCCTCACCGGACACATCGCCTCCAGATCATCGAGACCTTACCAAAGCGCGAGCGGCCCAAGAGAGCACCTCCATGCCCGAGCGAGGGAACCGTCGACAGGATAGTCCCCAGAGCGATAAGGTCCACGTCTGAGTTTCGAGCGTCGACGGTAAAACTGTCAACGAGACGTCGAGAGGTTGGTTTGGCGACAATGAACCCCGAAAAGCCCCCCGTCCTAACGGCTACCCCCGAGGCCACCACACCTCAGCCTCGCAGCTTCGAATCGCTCGTGTCCGAGATCGAGCGCATCACGGCATCGCTCGAGCGGGGCGATCTCCCGCTCGATCAGGCGCTTTCAGCATTCGAACGCGCCAACCTCCTCGCCACCGAGGCCCAGGCCCTCCTCGCCGCCGCCAACGCGCGCCTCACCAAGCTCGTCTCGACAGGCGACAAGGGCGTCGCCGAGGTCCCATTCGAGCTCCCCGAGTCCTCCGCGGATGCCACGAGGCCTCGCTGACGATGGCGCAGCCCCGGACGAGACTCGATCAGCTACTCGTGTCACGCGGCCTCGCGGAGACCCGGGCGCGCGCCCAGGCGCTCATCCTCGCGGGCAAGGTGCGAGTCGATGGGGCTCGAGTCGACAAAGCTGGTCATGCGCTCCAAGAAGACGCCGAGCTAGAGGTCGAATCGGACGATGGGTGGGCCTCACGCGGCGCTCACAAGCTGCTCGGCGCCCTTGTCGCCTTTCCCGCCTTCGCCGCAAAAATCCCGGACTCCGACTGCATCGATATCGGCGCCTCGACAGGTGGCTTCACCGATGTCCTCCTGAGGCATGGCGCACGTCGGATCGTCGCGCTCGATGTTGGCTACGGCCAGCTCCACGAGAGACTCCGACAAGACCCGCGCGTCCTCGTCCTCGACCGGACGAACATCCGGACGCTGCCCCCGGGGAACCTGCCGTACACGCCTTCAATTGCCGTATGCGACGCCTCGTTCATCAGCGTCCGCCTCTTCCTCGACGTCGTCCATCGCGAGCTTCAGCTCGGTGGACTCTTCCTCGTGCTCGTCAAGCCGCAGTTCGAGGTGGGTCGTGACAAGGTTGGCAAGGGTGGCGTCGTCCGCGATGACGCCCTGCGCCAAGAAGCGCTCGACGCCGTGACCGCTCGCGCAATAGAGGTCGGTTTCGAACCTCTCGGCGCGGTCGAATCACCGCTTGCCGGCCCTTCTGGCAACCGCGAGTGGCTCCTCCTGCTCGCCCGCCGCTAACACCCCTTATAGCCGCGATTTCCTTCAAAATGCCTTCTGCGGTTTGATTCGCGAAGCCCGTGTGCCTATAAGCGCCGGCCATGTGGAAGAGACCTCTGCCCGCCCGTATCGTCGTATTCCTCGCAACCCTCGGTCTACTGACGGCCTGCACCGAGGACGACAGTAGCCGCGCGAGACTCTACCGAGCGACTGCCCTCGCCCCCTCACTGACGCAGGAAGGGCTCGCGGCACTAGACCATCTCGGCCCTGTGATCATCGACTCAGGCGTCAACTTCGCGCTCTACAGCGAGCACGCCGAGCGGGTGGAGCTCCTCCTCTTCGATAACCCGGAGGCGGACGAGCCCACACGCAGGTTCGAAATGGCCCGCTTCGGGGACGTCTGGAGCGTCCACGTCGAGGGGATCGGGCATGGCCAGCACTACGGCTACATCGCCTGGGGACCGAACTGGCCCTACGATGCGTCCTGGAGACCCGGCAAGATCGACGGTTTCGTCGCGGACGTCGACAAGGATGGCAATCGCTTCAATCCGAACAAGCTGCTCATCGACCCCTACGCAAAGCTCGTCCACAGAGACCACGACTGGAGCCGCGCCTCCGTCGCATCTGGCCCGGCCCGAACCCAGTCGACCTGGGGCGCTGCCGCAAAGAGCATCGTCGTGAAAAGCGACTACGCCTGGAGCGACATCGAGAAATCCTGGCGCGAGCGACGCAAGAATCCGAACGCCCCGGGGAACGGCTGGAATGAACACGTCGTATACGAAGCCCACTTGAAGGGGCTCACGGCGGACCCTGCCTCGGGCGTCGAACACCCGGGAACCTTCCGCGGGCTTGGCGAAAAGGCGGCCTGGTTCAGCGAGCTCGGGATCACCGCGATCGAGCTGATGCCGGTCTTCGAGAAACCGCTGGACGGAGGCTACTGGGGCTATCACTCGCTCTCGTTCTTCGCGCCAGAGGTGAGCTACCTCGCGAGCCGCGGAGCGACGAACCCGTCCGAGATGCTCGACGAAGTCAAGTGGATGGTCGAGCAGTTCCATGCTCAGGGCATCGAGGTCTGGCTCGATGTCGTGTACAACCACACGGGAGAGGGAGGTGTCTGGCGCGAAAAGCTCGAACAGGACGATGTGGACTTCGACCCTGTGACCTCCGCGGACCTTGGCAACTTCGAACCCAAAGAGGTGGCCAGCATCTACTCGATGCGTGGCATCGACAACCAGGCCTACTACCTCCTCGACGACGAAGGGCAATATTGGCAGGCGACGGGGGTTGGCAATCAGATGCGCTGCAACCACCGACCGATGAGACGGCTCATCCTCGATTCCCTCCGCTACTGGGCCGAGGAGATGCATATCGACGGCTTCCGTTTCGACCTCGCACCAGCCCTCGGCGCCGACGATGACGACTATGAGAACTGGGATGCGGTCGAAAACACCGTGTTGCAGGACATCATCGACGACCCGGTCCTTCAGGCGAAAAACGTGCGAATCGTGGCAGAACCGTGGGCCGCGGGCGGCAACTATCGCTATCAGATCGGCAAGTTCCCTGCAGCGAAAGCCGCCGCCCAGGAGGGCTTCTCGAAGATCGGCTGGTACGAGTGGAACGGGCGGTTCCGCGACTGGTGGCGGGCTTTCATGAACTTCGACGACTGGAAGCTCAACAGCCAGGAGGGCGATGCCGACGGCGGCTTCCTTCTCACCGGGTGCGATCGCTACTACGGGGCCAACGGCCGCGGCCCGTATCACTCGGTCAACTTCGTGACCGTCCACGACGGGATGACGATGTACGACGTGTTCACCTACGCCGAGAAGCGCAATGGCTGCGGCCCTTTGAACCCCGTCTGCTGCGAAGATCCCCTCTCGGTGTGGTGCGACATCGAGTCGGGAGAAGAGAACAACCGCTCGCGAGACTGGGGCGAAGGTGAGGAGGCCGAGGCGATGAAGCGGCAACTCATGCGCAACCTGTTCACGGCGATGATGATCGCCCACGGCACCCCGATGATCTACGCGGGCGATGAATGGATGAGGACCCAGCTCGGCAACAACAACGCCTACTCCACGAAGTCGGACACTGGAGCGAATTGGTTGCAGTGGGGCCATTGGCAAAATGACGATGAACGACAGCGCATGGTGGACTTCGTCCGACAGATCATCGCGCTGAGAAAGCGCCACATCGACAAGCTCTCACCGCGTATCTACGGGCAGACCGCACAATTTCTCTGGAAGAGCGCCGCCGACACGGAGCCTCCTGACTGGAACTCGCGCCATCTCATGATTCACTATCCGGACCCAATCGATGGCGACCTCGCGATCTTGATCAACCTCGAGCGTCGGGATGTCACGTTCGAGCTTCCGGGGGACAAGACATGGACCCGACTCGTCGATACTCAGAGGTATTACGATGGCGAGACCTGGTTTGGTGAGAGCGGCGCCCCCCGCCGTTTGACGAGCAATGCGACCCTCACTGACGGCATCGAGGTCACCGGGTCTTACAGCGTCAAAGATTCGTCGATCGTAGTTCTTCATGCGGGGACCGGAGAGCAATAAGCCTCGCCATGCCGAGTGGGAGAGTTGGGGTTACAATAAATGTAACCGCCTGAGGTTCGGCACCTTCGGGCCCGAACCAGAATTTTGCGGTGATCGTTGCCACCTTCACACTTCCCTTCAAGGGTGGACGGGTGTATAGCTCACTAGGTCTCAGGTCATTTGGTCCTGCGACTCCAACCAGCACACTTCAGGTTGAGTTCGGGCAGGAACGTCACTTCGCCCCTACGGCACTTGGATTGTCATTCGAGCGGTACTAGCGCAGAGGTTCGGGATGGGTTCTCTGGGGAGCAACACGGCGCAAGGAACGAGCTCGTTGGCGCTCGTGTCGGCCGTGATTGCGACAGCGTTCACCATCGCCGGATGCGGCCGCGAAGGTGGCTCGGCCTCGACGTCGGGGCCGATTGGCCAGGCCAAGGTCGCACTCGAGATACCGAACGGCGCCTACATCGAGAAGGTGGATTATGAGGTGCGCTTCGCCTACCTCGAGACCACGCCGCCCTCGAAGACGATCGAAAAGTCCTACTCCACAGTCATGAACCGGGGCGAACTCATCGCCGTCCTCCCCTGCCAGACGGCCGCCGACGGCGACGGCCTGAACCAGGTCGACATCACCGCAAAGGTCTGGGTACGCGGACGGGCCGAACCCTTCGATGCCGCGGCCTCAGGTGTCTTTACCTGCGTGCGCAACGCCGACACGCTCGTCAACGTCGTCCTCAACGTCGTGGCGCCCCTCGACGCTGGTTTCGCAGACCTCGACGTGCTTGTGGCAGGCACCCTTTGCGCGGGCAAGGTCGACAAGAAGTACGACAGCTACCTCGGCGTATGTCCCCAGGCGACCTGCGGGCGTTCGGACGAGGTCTTCATCTTCGCCAACGACTGCCGCTCCATCCAGGCGGCCGAGCCGACCTATTGGCTCTGCGGGGACCTCGCCGACTGGAACGTCTCCGGTACGACCGCAAACGCCTTCTTCCCTCTGCCTGACCGCGATGGGAGCTGGACCTTCGGTGTCATCGCGCTCGACGTTTTCCAGATGCTGCAACCCGACCCGACGCTCACAGATCCGCAGGGCTTTGTAACCGTCTGGTCCGGAGTGTCCGCGTCCCGCGCCTATATAGAGAGGCGCGGTGGAACGAACGTGCGCCAGGAGAACGCGCCGCTCATGTACGAGTTCGCCGGTGAGGTGCAGCTCGCGCCGCTCGTCGCCGGACAACCCTCGCCCCGCCTGCTCGTGCTTGTTGATCAAGTCGGACTCGGAGCCCGGGTGACGTCGCAGACGCGTTTCGGCTCGTGCGACGCTCCGGTCGATGGCGTCGGCTTGTACCCGGGTCTCAAGGTTATCGACATGCGCCGCGATGGCGCTGGAAGACTCAAACTTCTTCTTGGGCGTGCCGACACAGGACTTGCCGAGAGTGAAGCCACATGCGAGGCCGCCTGGGACCAGACCCGGACCCCCGCTCGCCCCACAATCACCTGTGGAACCCAGACCCCTCTGATTGAGGCCCAGTGAAACTTTCCTACCGCATACTGCCCGTGCTGCTCGCGCTCGCCGCGAGCCATGGCGCCGTGCGCGCGGAACCGACCGAGCCATCGACCTCTGGGCAACGCCTTCTCGGGATCTGCCAGACCCTGCTCGGCGAGGACAGTTCTTTCTGCGAGGTCGTGACCGACTGGTCGATCGAGAAGACTGTCGATGTCCCCCTCGCGGAGCAGCCGTCGCAGCAGGCGGTGGCCTATACCGTTCGCGTGATCGAGGGCCAGAGCCGCTACCTTCTCGGCATGACCAGCATCGTCGAGCTCGATGGCCTCATCCCAGAGGGCACACGGGTGCTTGGCGCGATCCTGAGCCTCCAGAAGGCGGACCCGAACGACCCCAACTACGACCCGAACGACCCGCTATCCGCGCCACGCCATACCACTGTGGCAAGCGCCATCGTGGGGGCTGCGGACACCGCCTGCGGATGTCCGTACGTCAGCCAGAATGCTGGCGGAGGCCTCACCGTGGGCTTGAGGGACGAGTTCGGCAATCCACTAGAGCCTGGAGAAGATGCCCTCGTCGACTTCCTCGCGGAGGGAGAGAAAATCGTCGTCCAATTCGACGCGGTTTACGACCTCTCTGCGGGAGTGGTTCTGCCCGGTGACAGCGTCCGGATTCAGGCCTGCGTCCAATACGTCCCTGCCGACGAAGAGGCGACCTCGTGCTTCGATGGCAGCGGTACGATTCGCAGTGTGCGCGCCTGCCGGTCGTTCGATTTCGCATCCTACGCCGAGCCAGAGGCTGCCAAGGTCGAGCTTTTCGAGGCCCTCGGCGCTGGAAGTGACAGCTGGTTCACCCTCTCCGGGTTCAAGGCCCGCTCGCTGAGCCCGCTCGTGACTCCAAATGGGACCCTCGTCCCTGTCACTCCAGGTGGTACTCCCGTGGCGTTCCAGGTCGCTGCGAGTGGCAACCCGGGTACCGAGAGCATCGTGACGGTCAAGGGTGACATCTCGTGCGCGGAGATCGTCGATTGCGGGGAGGATACCCAGTGCACTGGCACACTCGGAAACGAGGCCCACCTTGACTTCGGGGACAGCCGCCCCGACCAGACCGCCGAGGTCTCGACGACAGTCGTCTGTGCTGCTCACCTCTGCACGCCGACCGAGGTGGCAAGCTGTGATGACGGCGACCAGTGCACGACCGACACCTGCGTCATCGGGGTTGGCTGCCAGAACACGGTGCACACGGGTCCCTGCGATGATGGCAACGCCTGCACTGTCGAGGAACGGTGCATCGGCGGAACGTGCCAGGGCGGCGTGCCTGGCCAGGCCTGCGTCGATGAAGGCAACCCATGCACCGATGAGGTCTGCGATCAGCTGCTCGGCTGCATGCGCACGATCAAGCCAAACCGCTCCCGATGCGACGACGGGAATGCGTGCACCGTCGACGACCTGTGCATCGCAGGGCAGTGTAATAGCGGCGGCCTCAAGAGCTGCGATGACGGCAACCCCTGCACGGCAGACACGTGCGGCGCGAATGGACAATGCATCAACACGCCCTTCGCTGGCGCCCCGGGAAGCTGCGATGACGGCAACATATGCACGGTTGGAGACCGCTGCAACAACGGCACCTGCGCTGCGGGAAGTGCGCGCGTATGCGCCTCGGACAACAACGCCTGCACGAGCGACACCTGCATCGTCGGACAGGGCTGCGTCTATGCACCGCTCCCGAACAACTCGGAATGCTCGGACAACAACGCCTGCACTGTCTCAGACAAGTGCGTCGGTGGAGCGTGTGTGTCCGGTTCGGCGAGGAACTGCGACGACGGCAACCAGTGCACAAACGACGGCTGCAACGCTGAGATCGGTTGCTTCAATGCGCCCCGCACTGGCTCGTGCAATGACAACACGGTCTGCACGACGGCCTCGGCCTGCTCGAATGGTGCTTGTGTCGGCACCAGTTCCCTCGACTGCAACGACAACAACCCGTGTACAGAAGACAGCTGCGACCCCATCGCTGGCTGTCGGAACATCAACGTCGCCAACGGCACCACCTGCAACGACGGTGACGCCTGCACGACGGGAGAACAATGCCAGACCGGGAAGTGCGTGCCGCAGAGCGCCGTGGTTTGCGACGATGGCAACCCCTGCACCGACTCCACGTGCGTTCCGAATACTGGCTGCGTGCACTCGCCCCGCACTGGCACCTGCGTCGACTCGAACAAGTGCACAGGCCCTGATACCTGCTCGGGGACGACGTGCGTCGGTGGCCCGCAGATCGTGTGCGACGACAACAACCCCTGCACGCGCGACACCTGCGACCCAACCATCGGCTGCAAGTTCGAGCCGCTCTCGACGGGCTCGTGCGATGACAAGAACATCTGCACGGGTGACGGTACCTGCCTCAGCGGCGTCTGTCAGGCTGGCGCGCCGATCAACTGCGAGGACGACAACCCCTGCACCTCTGGCAGCTGTGACAGCACCCAGGGCTGCGTTCAGATCCCGGTCTCCGGCTCGTGTGACGACGGAGACCCCTGCACCGGCGCTGGAACCTGCCAACTCGGAAGCTGCACGCCGGGGTCGGCCATTACCTGCGCGGACACAAACGACTGCACCGCGGACTTCTGCAAAGCCGGCGTCGGCTGTCAGTTCGTGCCCCGCACCGATGTGCCCTGCAGCGACGGCAACGCCTGCACGGTCAACGACACCTGTGTGTCAGGTCAGTGCCAGGCAGGCTCGCCGCTCAATTGCGATGACGGCAATCCCTGCACCCTCGACCTCTGCACGGCCACGGGCTGCTCCAACACCGCGCTCGCTCCTGGTGCGACCTGCTCGGACAACAATCCGTGCACAGTGGGCGACGTCTGCTCGGCTGGGTCTTGCATCCCTGGCGCCCCGCGAGTGTGCAGTGATGGCAACTCCTGTACGGACGACGTCTGCTCTATCGCCGCTGGAGGGTGTGTGGCGACGACGAGTCCGAACGGTCAGGTCTGCACCGACGGAGACGCCTGCTCTGGCTGCCCCTGGGCTGAGACGCCCGTGACCAGGGGTTTCAAGATCATCGACCCGATACCAGACCCTGCGTACTTCCCAACGCGCGTACCAAGCTCGATCGAACTCGACGGATTCCTCGGCGCGGGCTCGGGCAAAGCCTATTTCAACGCCACTGCCAACAG